>JAESGR010000083.1_pt1 | contig 239039 bp, 219 predicted proteins | sample 9269771 | NCBI WGS metagenome assembly JAESGR01 (sample SAMN15739572, study PRJNA653492) | algae metagenome | isolation source: Chroococcus sp. CMT-3BRIN-NPC107 and co-occurring heterotrophs from well... | place: USA: Clark Mountains Wilderness, California | collected 2010-04-18
ACCCCCGGCCCCTCTCCCGGTGCGCGGGAGAGGGGAGACGGGCTGCTGCCAGTCGCCGTGCATCCTGAAACCGCCGGCGTCGCCACCGAAAGCCCCTCGCCCTGTGCACAGGGCGAGGGGCTTTCGGTGTGAGGGTCAAACCCTTGGCAATCCCCACGCTCTTCTGCCACAGTGCTTCCCATGACCGATCTCCCAACCGAGGAACAACTGCAGGTGATCCAGCACCCGCCGGGCAGCCACGCCCGGGTGCTGGCCGTCGCGGGGTCGGGCAAGACCACGACGATGGCGCAGCGCGTCCGCTTCCTGGTGGAGTACCAGGGGGTCAACCCGCAGGCGATCCAGGTCCTGATGTTCAACCGGCTCGCGCGCAACGAGTTCGTGGAGCGGTTGTCGCGGATCGGGCTCCGTCCCGAGCAGCACCCCCGGGTGCAGACCTTCCACGCGTTCGCCTACAGCCACCTCTCACGGCTGCAGAAGGGCGGCCTGCTCCCCAGGTTCGCCATGATCGAGGGGGAGGAGGCGATCAACCTGGTGCAGCGCGCCATCCGCGAGGTGCGCCGGGAGGCGGACCCGGCCGGCTACGACACGATGCCCGACCCGGAGGAAGCGCTGGACGCTATCGGCCTCTGGAAGGGCTCGCTGATCGAGCCGAAGAATGCGGGCTACCACGGCAGCCCGCACATGCCCGCGATCTACGCCCGCTTCGAGCAGCTCCGCCTGCGCGAGCAGAAGATCACCTACGACGACTTCGTGCCCGACGTGGTGCGCCTGCTCTCGAGCGAGGAGGAAACCAGGGCGCACCTGCGCAACCCGGACTTCCTGATCGTGGATGAGTACCAGGATGTGAACTTCGGCCAGCAGCGTCTGATCGAGATCCTGGCCGGTGACCGCGCGGACATCATGGTGGTCGGCGACGACGACCAGACGATCTACGAGTGGCGCGGCGCCCGCCCCTCGTACATCGCCCGCGACTTCCCGCAGGTCTTCTCGAACAAGCCGCACGCCATCTACCGCCTCAGCCGCACCTTCCGCTTCGGCCCGGTGCTGGCGCAGGCCGCGCACAACGTGATCGCCTTCAACACCACCCGCTACCCGAAGCCGCTCGTCTCGCACGATCCCGGCGCGACCTCCAGCGTGGTGCTGCGGCTGGACCACGCCAGCTCGCCCATGGATGTCGACCAGACGCTTTGCGACGACATCGAGGCCCTGCTGCACTCAGGCGTTGAGCCAACGCGCATCGCGGTGCTCTGCCGCATGTTCACCCAATTGCACGGGCTGGAGGCGCGCTTCATGAAGCGCCAGATTCCGTACCACGTGCTCGGCTCCGACCCCTTCCTGGAGCGGCGCGAGATCAGTCGCCTGCTCAGCTACCTGCGGCTGGCGCTGACCCACGATGAGCCGCTGACCGACACCACCGGCCGCTACTTCCTGGACATCTTCAACTTCCCGAGCCGCATGCTCCCCCGCCTGGCCGGGGAGGAGAGCGTGCGCATCGCCCAGCAATATGGCGGCACGCTGCAAACGGCCCTCGCCGCCGCCCAGGACGAGACGCGCTTCGCCCTCAATTCCGGGCAGCGCCAGCGCGTAGCCGAACTCTCCCGCCTGATGACCCGTGCTGGCCGCGTGATCCAGGATGACGAGCAGGGGCTGGCCGGCAACTTCCTGGCCTGGCTGGACGACGAACTGGGCATTTCCCGCCACTTCGACAACTACTACGGCCAGGGGGAGGGCTCCTCCGAGCGGAAGGGCGCCATCGCCAACCTCATCCTCTTCGCGACGGAATCAGGCCTCACCGCACAGGGGTTCCTCGACCTGGTCGATAGCTTCGACCCGACCTGCGGCCAGCCGGAGGGTCAGCAGATCCGCCTGACCAGCATCTTCCGCACGAAGGGCCTGGAATACGACTACGTGGTCATCCCGCGCTGCGAGGAGGGGTATATCCCGTGCCTCGTCGCCAACGAGCCGCAGGTCTACGACCGCTCTGGACGCGTGCGCGACCCCGAGCCCTCCGAGGCGATCGAGAACGAGCGCCGCCTCTTCTACGTTGGCATCACGCGCGCCCGCAAAGCGGTCTACATCGGCGCGGTGGCCCGCCCGGAGAAGGGGGCCGCCAGCAGCGCGGTGCAGTCCTCGCGCTTTCTGGAGGAGATCCAGCTCGCCTCCGTCACCGATCTCATTGGCCCCATCGTCGATGCCCACCAGGGCGTCACCACGAGCGAGCCTCGCCTGGCCCAATCGATCAGCCGCTGGTGCGGCGTGCCGTGGGTCCGCGAGTCCTACCTGGAGAACTACCTCACCGCGTTAGGGAACCAGCCGCTGACGTTGACCGTCGCTAACGCCATCGCCCGCTCCGCCGCTCAGCCTTTCAAGTACGCCTACACCTACCCCTCACAGTTTGCCCGTCGCTCGAGCGAACCGGAACGGAACGAGTGGAAGAACGGGCTACCGGAGTGGTTACGGCAGAAGAGCTAACGGTCCTGCAAGGGTCGGCAGGGACAAGCTGGCTCCTGCCGGAGGCACTTCAGCATCCTGGAGTGGCAGATCCTCAGGGCGTGAAACCCTCTGCAGCATTGAAGCCGGGAGTACATGAGCGATGCTTGCGGCACGTCTCTGGCGCTGCGAGGCACGGGCAATCTGGTTCCTGCAGAGATGAGGCTGGTGCATTGCTACAGTGATAGTTCACCAGTGATCCAAATCCTCCCTTCGTTGCGAAATAGAAAGTAGGGCTGACACGACAGCCTCTCGTACCGCGGGCTGACGCGGTATGGATTGCCGCCATGTGAGGGTCTGCGGGCCCACGCGCGACCGGCCAAGGGCTTCGCCGCACCTCTCATGTGGCAAGACTGAGGAGAAGACCGTGACGAGGGAAGCGCACGACGACAGCAAGATGCAGAGCCTGATTGGCATCAGTCGCCGCGACGCACTCAGGGTGATTACAGCGCTGTTCGGCGCAGTAGCGGCTACCGAGATCGTCACCTCAGCGAATGAAGCTGATGCCAGGAAGAGCAACAAGAAGCAACGGCGTCAGAAGCGGCGGCGGCAGAAGCGCAATCAGCAGAAGCGCCTCTGCCCGAACGGCGACAAGACCCAGACCTTCGTCCGCGTGGTCCACGCCTCGCCGGACGCCCCGAACGTCGATGTCTATGTCGACGGCACGCTCGCCATTCCGAATCTGCCATTTGGCCAGGCGACAGACCTGCTGGGGATTCCGGCTGGCGCACGCAACATCAAGGTCACGCCGGCAGGACTGGCCGCACCCGTGGTGATCGATGCCACCGTCACCTTCGAGGCCTGCAAGGCGTACGAAGTCTCGGCCACGGGGTTCCTGGCTGATATCCAGGCCCAGGTGTACGAGATCGACCGCTCATCGACCGGGAAGAAGACCACACGCATCCGCGCGATTCACAACTCCCCCGACGCCCCGCCGGTGAAGGTGTTCGTGGCCGGATCGGCGACCCCGCTGTTCGATACTTTCTCGTTCCCGAACGCGACCGGATTCATCGAGGTCCCGGCCGGAACGTATGACCTCGAAGTTCGCATCGCCAGCAACAACGACCTGGTGCAAGCCATTCCCGGCGTGGTGCTGACCAGTCACACCGTTGTTGACGTCTTCGCCATTGGCTCGGCGGCCGCACCGCCCCAGGGTGGTGCCTTCCGGGTACTCCCACTCTCCGCCAGGGCGTAGCGCTGAGGGCGGCGCGCCCGACTTGCTGGAACATCAGCCCTGAGTGCCGGTTGGCACTCAGGGCTGATCCCTTACAGCTTCGGTAGAGAGTAATCAGGCCGCTGCCGACACCAACTCCCGCTCGGCAGCCAGGGAGTTCACATTCGCTGGATCACCTTGAAATGCTCGACCCGCGAGCTCCAGCAATGTCCGCATTCTGGCAGTTGATATCTCCCAGCCCCGCCACCAGGAAACGGCTCCCTGCTCCCCACTCACTGTTCTCGTTGACGGTGCCTGTGGGTGTACGTACTATCGCGAAGAAGAGGTTGGCGTCGCCGTCGCGCCTGAGGACGACGTTCTCTCCTGACGAGGAAACCGGAAAGGCGGGGAGCCTTGGCCAAGCATCGAATCTATCTGATGAGCTTCTCACGCGTCTATCCCGCGTACGTCGCGAAGGCGGAGAAGAAGGGGCGTACAAAGGCGGAGGTCGACGAGATCATCCGGTGGTTGACCGGCTACGATCAGGACGGATTGGCTGCGCAACTCGAGAAGCAGACGGACTTCGAAACCTTCCTTGCGGACGCCCCTAACCTGAATCCGTCGCGTGCGCTCATCAAGGGCACAGTGTGCGGCGTTCGGGTGGAAGACATCGAAGAACCCACCATGCGCGAGATTCGTTATCTGGACAAGCTTGTCGACGAGCTGGCCAAAGGGCGGCCGATGGAGAAGATCCTGCGAGCCTGATGATGTCCATTGTCTCTTGGCTCGGCGGCCAATCACTACCCGCTCATGCTCACCCTGCACGCCCCCTCCTCGGCATTGGCTCGGCGGCCAACCCACCCCAGGTCGGGCCCTTCACGGTGCCCCCGCACACGACTACTGTGTGACTTTTCTGGCGGCGGATTTGCCTCGGTAGCACAACTGCCTTGAGCATCAACCGGGACTCAGTGCTCATTCAGAGAAGGGAATACACTTGCCGGAGGGATCTCAGCCCCTGACGTGACGTTGTCTCGTCCTACGCACCTTCGTGTAGCTCCGACCTCCGACGTTAGCAACGGAAAAGCAAGGACTTATAGAACTCTCAGACACGGATAGGATTAACATCCCTCTCTCGCTGTCTGTTTTCATGCTTGACCAACTGGTCCTGTTATGACCTTCTAAGGCCCTCTTTGCCGTAAGTACGTTAAACCATTCTCGCGAAACGAAACCTTCTTGGCGTGACTCACAATGTTTCCGCAAGGCGTCTTATCAAGATCGTCAAACCGGTCGTGGATCCGAAAATAGAAATGGCATACAGGCAGGACTTTGATTGCATTGTCGCGCTTACCCGCATTCCACATCTACCCAATAATGAGCACTGAAGTGCCGTCTCTTGGGGTCAAACTCCGCCAGAGATACTGACTCCATCAAGAGCCAAGAAGGTGTAATATCTGCCGACCCACAATTCTTCATACTGCAGCGTTTGGAATCAACCAACAGGATGATTGATGCCGGCGAATCAGAATCCTTGCGACGTGAACCAAGTAGTTATTGATCGATTTTGCGCCATCGAAGGGAGGCATTGTCGTGATTGCGTCGACTTCCGTGGCCCGAGAAGCTGCTTTGCTGCGTACCCGGGGTCCCCGCCTCTTCTTGCCCGATTCGAGACACTTGAAGCAGAAGCTCGTAAGCGAGGAATCTCGATTCAACGCTGGCCTGAGCTAGCAGGGTCTGGAGTTATCTTCTCGACGATCTGCAGGGCGATTCATAGCAACGACATTTTGATTGCTGAAGCGACAGATCTGAATGCCAACGTACTCTTTGAAGCTGGCTATGCGTTAGGTGTTGGTCGCGATTCTATATTGCTCATTGACACCAACAAGGTTGGGTCAGCAGCGCTTGGCATCTTACAGACAAAATACCAATGCCGATATCAGAGAAGGGAAGAAATAGTCGAGCATTTACTTCGGTACTTCAAGGCCCGCGACAGTGAGCAAGTACCCACGCGCGCGGCACCAATATTGGATGGAATAGATTTTGAAGCGAGCTTAGATGGCACCGTGTACTTTATTCCGGCTTGGACTCATGACGTATCGACTGATGTCCAGCGCAGGCTCGCCACTTTAAAGAAAGAAGGACACATTGCCGGTTGGGCGTCAAGTGATCCGACAGACTCGCTATTTGATGCGTTTCGAAGTCAAGCGATACAGATTGCGCAAGCGGAGGCTGTAATTGGATTACTTGTCGCTGATAACTTCAGGGACAGCATGCAACGAAATGCTCCAGTTGCCATGCTATTGGGGTTGGCCGCTGGATTGGGTAAGGAAGTCCTTGTACTCCAGGAACAGCCATCACGCCCGCTACTCGACGTGGGCTCAATCCTCCAACAGGTGACGAGTGAGAAAGAAGCGGTCCGAGTAGTTCGCAATTGGATTGAAGCTCGCTCGATTAAGAGTCCGGTGGAAAGCGAGGATCAATTGATGCCTCCCAGCCCAGTAGTCAATTCAAATTCCAATCTCACGATTCAGGCGCGGCGCAAGGCGCGGAATTCGAAGCGGGTCAGCATTCGGTTTTTTGGATCACCGGATGCAAGGCTTGATCATGACCTTATGAGCTACTTTGTAGAGACTCCTGACTTTCACTCAGCGATTCGTGGAGAACGGGATGTCCTTGTCGGGCGCAAGGGTGCAGGAAAGAGTGCAATCTTTTCAGCGTTGAGCATCGACCTCAGTGAGCGCCCTGATGTCATACCTGTGATGATCACCCCAATCGAACTAGAGTATGAACAACTGTCGATGTTGCTTGAGCGAATTGGACTGAGAGTTCATCCAAACTTCCTTTATCCAAGCTTCTGGCGATTCATCATTCTCACTGAGATCGTGCAGACGGTGACTCAAAATGTACGATGGATTCAAGAGCCAATAGTGGAAGCCAAGCACAGGTCCCGAATTGAAAACACTGCGAAAGAGCTTGAGCAACCACTGTCCACCGATTTCGCCACCAGAATCATGCAGACTTTGCGGTCAATTGGCGACTCTACGATTGACACGCCGGAAGATAGATTGACAGCCCACATAGATGGGATCATCAGCAAGCATCGCCTTTATCCACTGGAGAGTTCTCTAATCGAACTTTCCAGAGAGCTTCAAATTCATCTGGTCATCGATGATATTGATAAGCGATGGGATCCCAAGTTCGGGCCGTCCATCCCGTGGGTCAAAGGCCTCCTTGATGAGGTGATGAGAATGCGGAGCCGTTTCGGAGAGGGAATGAGATCGACTATCTTGCTGCGTTCTGACATGCTTCAGAGCTTGATGGAAGAAGATACAAACTATGCAAATCGGTCAATTGGTTACATTAAATGGGACAAGCACTATCTGCAAGACGTTATCGCGGCTCGCATTGAGCATATGACAGACACTCGAGTGAATGATCCTATAGATGCTTGGAACGCGGTGTTTGTAGCCCAAGTTGACCAAGTATCTGCGCCCGACTACATGATCGCAAGGACGCTAATGCGTCCTAGAGACCTCATTCAATTCTGTCAGCTTTCGTTAGATGAAGCGCTGCGCCGAGGAGCCGAGCGCGTCGAGGAAGTCGACGTGCTCCATGCAGAGGGAGAATTCTCAGAATACCTGTTCAATTCTGTACGTACGGAATTTCTGCTGAGCTATCCTGGTTTGGGCGATGCGTTAAATGAGTTCTACGGCTCTCCGCCTTGCGATTCTCGATATCGCGCGCAGTTGGACAACATCCGTGCCAACCGCGATCAGACAAAAGGCACCTGGGCAGACACTAATGTTGACATCCAGCGGGTCCTGTATGAGATTGGCTTTCTGGGGATTTGTAATGCAGAACGGGGAGAGAGTTATTTCGAGTGGAACCAGACGTATGACCGCGCGATGCTCGCAACCAAGGCGTCTCGGACCTTCTGCATACATCCAGGATTTCACGGATATCTTCAAATAGGTCAACTGACTCAAAGCGAGATTGAAGCACAGCAGCCTACAGTTGCCCAGAGGAGATCGTCTAAGAACGCCAATAAGCTAAGAGCCTCACGGTCCAAGAAGAGATTCTAGTGAGAGTCCGTCAACTCGGCTTGGAGCACGAGCCAACGCATGAGGCTTTTACACCGTCACCACCACCTCGCCATCCTCCACCCGCACCGGGTATGTCCGCACCTTCAGCCGGCTCGTAACCAGAGACACCCCTGTTGCAATATCAAACTCAATCCCGTGCCAGGGGCAGGTGACGATCTCGCCGTCGCGGACCCAGGCGAACTGCCAGTCCGTGGCGGCGGAGCAGGCGGTGGTGCCGGCCACCGTGCCCTCGCAGAGGGGACCGAACTGGTGAGGGCAGACGTTCGGCAGGGCGTGCAGCTTGCCGTCGACGTTGAAGATGCCGACGGCGATGCGCCCCAGCTGCACCACCTTGTGGCTGCCCGGCGGGAAGTCGCTCAGCGGCCCGGCGTTGTGCTCGGCCACGCTCAGGCCTCCTTGCCGGTCGGGGCCGGGATGTTGAAGAGGCGCAGCGCGTTCTCGCCCATGATGAGGCGCTTCGCCTCACGCGACATCGGCAGCTTCATGATCGCGCGCGGGTGGTCGAAGTCGTGGTGCGGCCAGTCGGAGGCGAAGAGGATGCGCTCCGGCCCGCCGATCTGCTCGATCGTCGCCACCAGGTCCTTCGGGTCGTCCGGCTCCTCGATCGGCTGCGTGGCGAACCACATCCGCTCGCGGATGTACTCGCTCGGCCGCTTCTCCAGGAAGGGGAGCTGCCGCCGGTACTCCTGGTAGTACTTGTCCATCCGCCACATCATGTACGGCGCCCAGGCGATGCCCGCCTCGGTGAACACCACCCGCAGCCCCGGGTAGCGCGCCGGCACCCCGCTGTGGATGAGGCTGGTGAGATTCGCCATCATCGCGAAGGAGTGCGAGAGCACCTGCCGCGCGAAGTGGTTCTCGAACTGGTCGAGCTGGCAGGGGAACGCAGGGGAGACGATGGTCACGCTGTGCAGGCAGACCGGTAGGTTCGTCTCCTGCGCCGCCTCGAAGATGGGGTCGTACTTGCGGTGCCCCCAGAGCGGGTTCACGCCCGCCGTCGGCAGGTAGACGCCGACGAAGCGGCTGTCCTTCGCGTACGTGCGAATCTCCGCCGCCGCCGCCTCCGGATTCTGTGGGCTGGCCAGGATCACGCCGTAGAAGCCCGGCTCATCCAGCCACTCCGCCTGCAACCAGCGGTTGTAGGCCCGGCCCAGGAAGGTGGCGTACTCGATGTTCGGCAGCGACGCCATCAGCAGCATGTGGTCCGGGAAGAGGATGCCGATATCGACGCCAATGTCGCTCAACTCGGCGCGCATCTGGGCCGGGGTGTGCACCGAGCGGCTGGGGTGCTGCCCCGGAATCGGGGGGTCGGGTCGCAGGTTCGGCGCGAAGCCGGGCACCTGCAGGTAGGGGTAGTTGGCTCCGGCCAGCTCCTCCAGCGAGGCCTGCCAGGGCGGGTCGCAGTAGGGCGCCAGCGCATCCGGCGTGTCGTTGACGTGGATGTCGACATCCACCACGGTCATGTCGGCCGGGGCAAGGCGGCTGGCGGCGGGGTTCTCGGTGACGGCGGTCATGGTCGCGAAAAGCTCCTTCTCATGGACAACGGCGTCAATGCATCATCCATCCGCCGTCGATCTGGATCAGTTGTCCAGTGATGAACGAGGCAGCGTCACCCGCGAGGAACGTCACCAGGTGGCCAACGTCGTCGGGCGTGCCACGCCGCTTGATGCTCTGCGCGGCCAGGATATCCCGATTATAGGTTTCGAGATCAGGGTGAATCTTTTCCGCATCGGTTGGGAACGCCCCTGGCGAAAGAGTGTTCACCGTAATGCCATCCGGGCCGGCTTCGCGGGCCAGCGCCCGCGTGAGCCCCACGATCCCGCCCTTGGAGGCCACGTAGTCGAGCAGGTAGGGGACTCCACCGAAAAACGTGATCGAAGCAACGTTGACGATCCGGCCGTGGCCGCTCTGCTTGAGCGCGGGGTAGGCGGCGCGGGCGCACAAATAGTATCCCTTGAGATTCGTATCCAGGACGTGATCCCAGTCCTCCGTGGTGATCTCCGTCCACGGTTTGCGGTGATACACGGCGGCGTTGTTGACGAGGATGTCGATGCCTCCGAACGTGTCCATGACGCGCTCCGTCATGGTCGCGACCGAAGCTTCATCGGCGATATCGACCTCGACGGCGAGCGCCCGCCCGCCCTGCTCGGTCACGGCTGCCGCCACACGCTCCAGCTTCTCCCGGGTTCGCCCCACGACGGCCACGCTAGCGCCGGCAGCAGCCAGGGCGGCGCAGATGCCACCGCCAAGCCCACCGCCACCGCCCGTGACGATTGCCACGCGGCCATCCAACCGGAACGGATTCATGCCGTCGTCTCCACCACTCTCGTGGGCCGCGCCGCCGGCCGCTGGTGTCGTCTCGGTCATCACGCGGTCCTCCGCCACATCGGGGGCTGTCGTTCTGAGCACTCCTCGGCGTGGCCGGTGGCGACCAGCTCGCGCAAATGGGCGCGGAGCGGTCCCCCCAACTCGTTCGCCATCGACGTGAAGGGACCGAGGACCGGGTTGAGGCTGGCGAGCAATTCGGCCAAGGTTACTTCCCCCCGCCCATCCAGCTCCGCCAGGACAGCGGCCCGTGCCCGCGCCACGAATGCCAGACTCTCGTCCAGGAAGCGATCGGCCGCATCGCCTGCCAACACCGGGTAGTGGGCGGTCAGCAGACGTGCCGGCCGCAAGCCCTGGAGCTGGCGAATGGTCGCCTCGTAGGCCTGGCTGAGGACATATGGCGGCGGGTGGATGACCTCCCCTTCGCCGTTGAGTAAGCCCGCGCCCAGCACCGCATCAGTCACGATCGCAGTGCGCGAAACCGGATCCCAGAGCCCGAGGTGACCACTGGTATGACCTGGCAGGTGGAGTACTTGCAGCGCAAGCGAGGGACCGAGGCGGAACCATTCGCCTCCCACAAGATGGAGATCGACCGGAACGTCCGGGCCCATCACGCCGCGCAACCATGCTTTGGCGGCCTCGTCATAGTCGGCCGCCGCGCCGTGGGCGGCGTACCACCCGTACCGCTCGCGCAGAATCCGCTCGCGGTCGGCGATCCAGGGGGCATCTTCGGCGTGAGCGCACACAATCGCTCGCGGCGCAGCCTCGCGCACGGCGGCATTGCCGCCGAAATGATCGGCATCGGCATGGGTAATGAGGACAAAGTCGAGATCAGCCGGGTCGAACTCCAACGCTTGAAAGGCGGGAAGGAGGACGTCATCCGGCGTCGAGATGATGCCAGTATCGACCAGCATCGAGCGTTGGTCGCGCAGCAGGTACTGCGCGAAAGGCCGCGGGCCGAGGACACTTTCGAGGCGATAGATCCCGGGCACGATCTCGCTAATGCTCACCGGAGTCTCCAGCCCATCTTGCTGCCCATTACCGCCCCGTTTCACTTGACCGCACCGGCCGTGATTCCCTTCTTTGCCCGATAGAAGGGTGACAAAGCGGTAAGCGCCATGGTGATGACCTTCGCCGCGAGCGAGGCTGAGCGGGATAAAGAACTCGCCAAAACACGCCCCTTCAACGCGCGGCCTCCTCGATCTCGACTGGCACCTAACGGATTAACGAATCCGACCCGACGTGGTGCGTCGCTCTAACTGGCCGGCTGGGCCGCGGGAGTGACCGGCAGAAATTGTACCGTCGAGCGCTCCGTGGGCTGTTGCGAAACGTCGCCAACCAGCCACGCGATGCCGATCACATCGAGGCGACGGCTGGGAGCGCCGACGCTGAAATCGACCTTGTCCGGCTCCACCCAGACCACGTTCGGCCGGTAGCAGGACTCGAACACGTACCGCTTGGTGGTGAGATCGGCAGCCGTGCGCCAGACGGTAGTCGAGATGTTCGGCCGCGTGTGCACATGTCGTTCCCAGCTCCTGACGTTGCGCAGCAACGCTGCTGCAGCGCCTGACCACTCCGGCGCGCGATCCGACAGTCGCGGCACGCCCGGCCAGATGGGCGCACGAACTCTTGCTCAGTCCGTGTGCGCATGATAGGTTGCACGCACCGCCAACGAAGCTTCGTGCCAGCCGAACGCTCCCATTTTCACGCACACCGGCCAGGTTTCGGCACAGCGGCCAGAAGACCAGGGAGCATTGCGTGAGCATTCCATCATCTACCCCAGTCAGCGACGAGATCTACCCGCTCCGCCGGGAGCGCAACGTTCGCATCCCGATGCCGGACGGCGTCACGTTGGCTGCCGATCTCTTCATGCCGGATGCCCCCGGCCAGTTCCCCGTCGTCATCGAGTACCTGCCGTACCGCAAGAACGATGTCGGGCACGATGGCTACTTCGGCCACCGCTACATGGCGGAGCGCGGCTACGTCGTGGCCCGCATCGATGTGCGCGGCACCGGGGATTCCGAAGGTGCGGCGGAAGACGAGTACTCTCTGCAGGAGCAGCTTGATGGGGTGGCGGCCATTGCCTGGCTGGCGGAGCAGCCGTGGTGCAGCGGCACGGTTGGCATGTTCGGCACCTCCTACGGCGGGTTCAACTCCCTGCAGGTCGCCATGCACCGCCCCCCGGCGCTGAAGGCGATCTGCCCCATGTACTTCACCGACAACCGCTACACCGATGACTGCCACTACAAGGGTGGCCAGATGCAGATGCTCTACGACGTCGGCACCTACGGCCTGGCGATGGTGGGGCGCAACATGCTGCCCCCGCGCCCCGATCTCACGGGCGAGCGCTGGGCGGGCATCTGGGAAGGGCAGTTGCAGAACGAGCCGTGGCTGCTGCGGTGGCTGGCCCACCCCACGCTGGACGAGCAGTGGCGGCAGGGCTCCCTCTGCGAGAACTACGCCGCCATCGAGTGCGCCACGTACCTCATCGGCGGCTGGCGGGACGGCTACACGAACTGCAACCTGCGCGCCTACGAGCACCTGACCTGCCCCAGGAAAGTGATGATCGGACCCTGGTTGCACGTCCAGCCGCACGTTGGGCAGCCGGGGCCGCGCATCGACCACCTGCGGGAGATGACGCGCTTCTACGACTACTGGCTGAAGGGGATCGACAACGGCATCATGGACGAGCCGCCAATCGCCATCTATGTCCAGGAGTACGACCCGCCCGCCAACCACCGGCCCCTCACCTCCGGCTCCTGGCGCTACGAAACAGCCTATCCCCCGGCGCGCCGCGAGGATGCCACCTGGTATCTCGGCCCGGATGCCCTATCTATGGAAGAAGCCGCAGCAGGAACCGCGACCGTGGAAACCCACCCGGCCGTTGGCATGACCTTCGGCATGTTCTCCGCTGGCTCCCCCTTGGTGCTGCCGGGTGACCAGCGCCCGGAGGAGGCCTACTCCGCCGTCTTCACGGGCGCCGTCCTGGAGGAGCCGCTGGAGATCCTGGGGCGTCCCCGCCTCACCTTCCAGGCGGTCACCGACGCCGAGGTCACCACCTTCACCGCACGTCTCTGCGAGGTGGCGCCGGATGGCAGCTCCGCGCTGATCACCAAGGGCGTGCTCAACGCCACCCATCGCGAGTCGCACACCGATCCCACGCCGCTCGTGCTGGGCGAGCCGTACACCTTCACCATCGACCTGGATGAGACCAGCTGGCGCTTCACCCCCGGCAACCGGGTTCGCCTCTCCATCTCCCACGCTGATTTCCCGAACGCCTGGCCCGCGCCCACGCTCTGTGCCAGCCAGATCACGCTCGGCGGCCCGGATGGCGCAACCCTGACCCTGCCGGTGCTGCCGCCGCCGGAGGATTTGCCCCCGGTCGATTTCCAGCCCTCTACGTTCCCGCAGAGCGCGTCCACCAGCGAACCACGCGCCTGGCGCGTGACGCGGGATCTGATGCGCGGCCACGCCGAACTGACCATCGAGAGCCACGGCGTCAGCGAGCCGGATCCGGGCTACATCCATGAGAGCAGTTCCACTGCCACCGCCTTCGTCGATGAGCGCAACCCGGCCCGCGCCTGGATGCGTGGTCACCAGACGTACATCTACCGCTGGCCAGGGCAGGAGATCGCACTGCAGTGCCGGGGCCAGATCACCAGTACCGCCGACGCCTTTAACGTTACCCTGCTCGTAGACATCACCGTTGATGACGTACCGCACGCGCAGCGCCGCTGGGTGGCCAGCTTTCCCCGCACCCTGCAGTAGCAACCGCGCGACGAGAGCCGAGAGACCGCCATGGCCACCGCCGACGCTGCAACCGCACTCGCGCCACCCCTGCCGGGAGCCATCGCGCCCGCGCGGGAGCGCCCTGCCGCCTCCTGGTGGCAGGACACCTGGCGCCGCTTCTCACGGCAACGCGTCTCGCTGGCCGCGCTGATCATCCTGGTGGCGCTGGTCATGCTCGCCCTGCTCGCGCCCGCCATTGCACCCTACGATCCGGCGCAGCAGTTTCGCCGCGAGGGCCTGAGCCCGGTCGGCGAGCCACTCCCCCCGAACGCCAAATTCTGGCTGGGCACGGACGGGCTGGGGCGTGATCTGCTCAGCCGCCTGCTCTGGGGCGCGCGGGTCTCCATGGCCATCGGCATCGTGGCCACTGCCATCGTGATGCTGGTGGCGCTGATCATCGGCGGGGCAGCCGGGTTTGCCGGCAACAAGACCGATTTCTTCATGATGCGCTTCGTGGACCTGATGATCAGCGTCCCGCAGTTCTTCGTCATGCTGCTGCTGGTCGTCGTGCTGCGGCCCGGCGCAGGGGTGGTGGTGCTGGTCGTCTCACTCTTCGGCTGGCCCTACCCGGCGCGCGTCTTCCGTTCCCAGATCCTCACCATCAAGGAGGCAGAGTACGTGCAGGCGGCGCGCAGTGTCGGCGTGCCGGAATCGCGCATCTTCCTGCGCCACGTGCTACCCCACCTGTTGCCGCTGGTCACCGTCTACTTCGCGCTGACCATCCCCTCGGTGATCTTCGCCGAGGCCAGCCTCAGTTTCCTGGGGCTCGGCGTACCGGCTCCTACGCCCGCCTGGGGCTCGATGATCCAGGACGGCATGGAGTACTACCGCGCCGCGCCCTGGCTGGTGCTCGTGCCGGGCCTGGCCATCATCGTCACGGTCGTCTCCTTCAACCTGGTGGCGAGTGGCCTGCGTGAGGCCATGGACCCAGCCCAGAAAGGACGCTGAGCCATGCTCGCCTACATCCTGCGCCGCCTGGTCTGGATCGCCATCACCCTGGTTGGCGTCTCCATGCTCACCTTCGGCATCCTCTTCGCCGGCCCCACCGACGCCGCCCAGGCGCTCAGCGGCGGCCGGTCACAACAGGCCTCCGTCGAGATGCTGCGTGAGCGCCTCGGCCTGGACCGCCCCATCCATGAGCAGTACCTGACCTACCTCGGCAACCTGCTGCGCGGCGATATGGGGGAGTCGTACTACTTCGGCAGCCCAGTCTCGGAAGCGCTGGCGCAACGCTTCCCCGCCACGCTGCAACTGGCCCTGGCCATCTTCATCCTGGCGATAGCGCTGGGAGTGCCGCTGGGAGTGGCGACCTCGATGTACCGGGGTGGACTACTGGACCGCGGCCTGACCATCATCGGCCTGGTCGCCATCTCCATCCCCAGCTTCCTCTTCGGGCTGCTGATGCTCTATTTCTTCGCCTTCCGGCTGAAACTCTTCCCGGTCGGCGGCTACGGCACGCTGTCGCATCTGGTGCTGCCGGCGCTTACCGTTGCCCTGCCGTGGGCCGCCTGGTACGGCATCGTGCTGCGCTCGAACATGCTCGACGCCATCGCCCAGGATTACGCGCGCACCGCCGCCGCCAAGGGGCTCAACCGCTGGACCATCGCCTGGCGCCACCTGCTCCCGAACGCCCTCCTGACCGTGGTGACCATGCTCGGCATGGACCTCGCCGGTCTCCTCACTGGCCTCGCCCTCGTCGAGTACATCTTCGGCTGGCCTGGCATCGGGTGGCAGGCGCTGCAGGCCGCTCAGCGCTTCGACATCCCCATGATCATGGGCAGCGTCCTCTTCGGCGCGCTCTTGATCGGGCTGGCGAACCTGATCGTGGACCTCATGTACAGCTGGCTCGATCCCCGGGTGCGGTAGGAAACCTCCCCTCATCCCGAGCACGGGCTCGCGGACGTGCGCCGGTCTGGATACCTACGCTTCGTCCCGCGCCAAGACTTCCAGGAATTCTCATGGCGAGAGAATGATCAGGCCCTGGTAACTGCCGATCTGCTGGAGATGCCGGTCTCCGGTGACAAGAAATTCAGCCGATCCCGACAGCGCCGTGGACAGCACCAGGTCATCTTCTTCATCCTCGCCAACACCACGCACGTTGAGACTGGGAGCAACTATCAGCGCATCGTTCCGCAACAGCGTGAGAGCTTGCTGCACAACGCCCGGCGGCAGACGTTGCTGGAAATAGGGTTTCTGCCAGGCATGAATCAAACCATTGAGGATGTGCTCAGATAGCACGAGTTCATAGGCAAGATGAATCCATGAGTCTATGAGCGCCCTTGGTACGCCTGGCTTGTCCTGGAAACCAGACACAAGCACATTGACATCCAGGGTTGCTCGAATCACGAACGCACTGTGGCCTCTCGTTCAGCACGCATCTCTGCGCGCACTTCCGCCAAAGCCTTTGCCGTTTCCCGCTCAAGTTCCTCTGCCGGCACGTCGCGAAAGGCTTCGCGGATCGCCTCCACCACGCGGTGCCGCTCAGCGATCTGTGCATCCAGACGAGTCAACTGCCGGTAGTCTTCGACGGAGACTATGGCTGCTACCGGGGCGCCGGCTCCCTCCACCAGGACACGGCCCTGCTTCAGGGCAACGTCGTGGACCAGGTTCACGAGGTGACTCTGCACCTCGGTGATTTCCAGGGATTCGGTTTCTGGTTCTGGCTGACGTTCGCGCATGTCGTCCCCTTGCAGTGAAGCATCACTGGAATGGTACTCGCGCGTGCGTTACCCCAGCCCTCTCCCTGTGTGGTCGCACAGGGAGAGGGGTAGAGTGAAAAGGCTATTCGTTACTCAATCCACGCCGCGTCCAGGAAGGGCCAGCCGCCCATCAGGCCGTTCAGCGGGTCGTCGTGGACATTCTCGCGGCCCAGGCCGACGGCCTTCTCGTTGCCGAGGCCGATCATGCCGGCATCCGTGTTGATTGCCAGTTCCTCGATCTCGCGGTAGGCCGCAATGCGCTCCGGGTCGTCAAGCGGCAACGCTTCGGCGCCCGCTACCAGCTCATCAATGCGCTCGTTGCAGTAGCCGCCATCATTGAAGCCCGTCTCGACCGAGGCACAGGTCATCCAGCCGGACACAAAGTCATAGGCATCCGGGAAACTGGCGGACCAGGTGTACATGGCGAGCTGGATTTCACCGGACCGGACGCGGTCCCGGTAATCGGCCCAGGAGCCCGTCACAACCTCTGCCTGGATCCCGATCGCTGCCAGGTCAGCCTGGATCCCCTGCAGTGGTGCCTCAAAGTCCACTCCACCGACGAGCGTCACGCCGCTGACACCGTCGGCCAGCCCCGCTTCAGCCATCAGGGCCTTCGCCTTCTCGGGATCATAGGGAAAGGCGCTCTCGAACTCGGCCGAGAACTGCGGCATGATCGGCACATAGACGCCCTGCAGGGGCTCGATCGTGCCGCCCGTGCTCTGTGAGAAGAACTGCTTGTCGATGGCGTGGGCCACCGCCTGCCGCACTTTGAGATCGTTGAACGGCGCGTTGCGGGTATCCATCAGGAGACGCGCGGACACCGGCGTAGCGCCAACGCGGCGTGTGGCTGCGTACTGCTCATCGTTGATCACAGCCGGGGTTTCGGCGGCGGGGATGGTGTGGACGAACTCCGCCTCGCCACTCTCCCAGCGCAGCATCTGCACGGAGGGCTCGACGTTCAGCGAGAGTTCGACCCGGTCCAGGTACGGAAGACCTTCTTTGAAGTACTCCGTGTGCTTCTCGAAGATCACCTGCTGCCCGGCGTCCCACTGCACGAACTTGAACGGCCCGGTGCCGATCACCACCGACTTGCCCCACTCTGCGCCGGCGTCAATGGTTTCCTGCTTCGGGCTGATGCCGTTCATGGTCATAGAGAGGATCGCCGGGAAGACCGCTTGTGGCACCTTCAGGGTCACCTCCAGCGTGGAGGGATCGATGACCTTGATCCCGGAAAGCTCCTTGGTGTCGCCGGCGATGACTTCGTCATACCCGACGACGTTTTCCATGTAGGTCTTGCCCCAGCTGTAGACCTCCGGCCAGAGCTGCCAGGCCAGCGAGAAGGCGACATCGTCCGCCGTCATCTCCCGCCCGTTGTGAAACTTCACGCCCTCACGCAACGGGATGGTGTAGACGAGCCCATCCTCACTGACTTCCGGAAAGTCCGCCGCCAGGTCCGCGAAGAAGGTGTTCTCCGCGTCGTAGGCGTAGAGCCGGTTGAAGAGGAGGCTGCCGGAGCTCCACCAGTCCTCGCTCCCCTCGGCGCCCCCGGGATCCAGGCTGCGGATATCACCCGAGCCGAGCAGGCGGTACGTGCCACCCGGCTTGGGGGTCGCATCCTGTGCCCGCGCGACTCCCCGTGGGGTGGGCGCAAACCCGCTCACGAGAAGCGAAGCTCCAGCCGATGCCGTCAGCAAACCACGACGCGACAACCGGGCCTGATGCAGCCGATGGTTCATGCGTGCCTCCCCTGATGAATGGTGCTCCTGCGACCAGCCGCGCCTCTCGTACCGGACGTGCTTCGCCGTGACACGGAGGTATGGCAGCGTGACAGACGCTGTCGCAGAAATGGTCGGTAGCGCGATCCTATGGGCGGATCACCGGCACGTCAAGAGATGGGAGTCGGATCGCTATCCACATACGGCTGTGCTGCCTACCAAGAGGCTACGCGATATTGCTCATGAACGGAACAGACACTCGGTGGATCGACCAGGAAGCTAACCCTTTCCCAGCTTGGTCATGCGCACCCTTGACGTGGTGTCTCTGGTACGCCGCCGAGTGCTGATGGAGAACGGTCGACTAGTGACCAGGGTGCGACTCGCCGAGAGAGGCCGGGATGATTGCCCGGCCCCTCGTATTTCTGCGTATTGATCGTGATGAACTGGCGCAGCTCTCGTGATTCCTGAAGGCCCTCATCCGCTAGGCCGCGGCTGGAGCACAGGCGGTCCTGCCGGTAGCCGTGCAAATACCGCAGGTAACACAGGCTGCGCCTGTACCAAACCCTGCAGCTACACAGTCCTCATCCCTGGCGCAAACCAGGCACTCCCCGGAGGTGGCGACTCCGCAGAATCCAGCATTCCCCGTTGTCGAGAAGCAACTCCCATTGGCTCCGCAGGCAACTGGCGCCACACATGAGTCCACCCCTGCGACACACCCACCTTCGTTGTGAGCAACGCAGAGGCTCTTGTCTTTCTGTCCCTTCTTCGGTTTCTTCCCCTGGCAGGTGCCGGAACAGCAGTTAGCACTGTTTCCGCGACAACTCCCCCCGACGTTCACACACCCGAACGGGTTTACCGCGATCGTCTTCTTCCGCTTTCCCTTCCCGAGCACTTGCGCAGTGTCCTGGATTACGGTCAGGCCCACCATTGCCGTCAGCGTGGCAAGCGCCGTGCGGCGGGACACCCGGTCAGTGAGCATTCGCGTGAGGCCATCAAAGCGTGTTTCGTCCACAGGAATCCCCCATTGCACCCCATGCAGGGCGCACGTCGTTGCAACATGTCGAGCTGGCTTCCCAGCGGATTGCTGGTCTGCTTGGGTGTTTCAGGCCGCTTTTCACGAGGCGTGCCCGGGAATCAGCAGGCCAGGAAGCTAGTCCGCAGCCTGCTCCTCATCCCCTGGTGTCCAGATCACCGGCGGCTGCGGAAAGCCATAGAGCGTGATGCGGTACGGAGTGAGCTTGATCACTCCAAACAGCGGCCGGTTCGGTACTTCCTCACCGATGGGCGGGCAGATGGTTGCGGGGTCGAATCCAAGCGGCTCTGGCGTCGTACGCACCAGGCCCCACACGTGTTGCAGCGTTTCGATGTCCACGACCCACTCGGCGTGGCAATCAGCGGTGACCGGCGTGAAATGATTCTTGACATAGGCCACGGACACGTACGGGTGGTGTGCGAGATGCCGCGACTTCAGCGAGCGAGGATCTGAGGTAATCCAGCCCGTCTCCCCTTCCCAGATCGGGTGCAGGATGCGAGAGCGCGGCCGCCCCTGGCTGTCGATGGTGGCAACATTGCACCAGACCTCGCTGTGTGCCCGCTCGATGAAGCGGTCTGCAACGTCGGCAAAATCGTGCGTCTTCATGCTCATTCCTCACAGTGAAAAACTCTGGCATCTGCAGCTGTAGTGCAAACCGCCACAAGCAGCGGTGTTCGCGTCGAGTGCGGCGGCACGCGCGGAGGACACGGGTCATTTCAGCGAGCTTCCAGGTCGGCGATCCGGGCGATAAGGCGTGCCTGCTCCGCCTGCAGCGCGGCAACCTGCCCCGCGAGACCCTGGATGGCCGCCAGCGCCACGCCCTGGCCGTCCATGGGATGGATCGTGCGCTCATCACTGCCGACCCCGAAAGCCGCCGCGAAGTCCTGGGCCATCGGACCAATGTGACGGATCGAGGCGTCATCGCTGCGGTAGTTCCAGGTCGTGATCGGCAGCCCACGCACCCGCTCCAGCATGTCACCGGGATCAATCGAGCCAAAGTTAGCCTTGGCATTGCGGTCACTGAGAACCCTGAGGCAGATCTTCTGCGTGGTGTCACAAACACTCTCTCCGCAGCAATCGCGATCCTGCTCGCAGGGTGCGAGGTTGTCCAAACAGCAAAACGTCTGAGGATCGTTATCAAGACCGACTGGACTGCACGTGCGACCATCACAGCAGGCGCGCTGACCACCGATAGTGCAGGTGTCGCCCAGCTTCCGGCACCGCTTCTTCTTCCGGCGATGCTTCTTCCTGGCCGTGGTTTCCTCGACGATTCCCAAAGCGGCCAGGAGGCTCACTCCAGAAGTCGACAGCAGTCCCGTGATGGCCTGGCGTCGTGTCATGGGACGAGCCGGCGTTGCAGAAACCGTGCGTGATGAACAGATCATGGTCTCGCTCCTTGCTGCTTCGAAGAAGGGGATGTGGTTGTGAGGGGCCGCAGACCAGGCAGATCGCTAGGGAATCTGTGGACCAATGCCGTTGCAGCGCATTCCGCGCCGTTGAGACACGATGTCAGCGCATCGGGGGTACCGTCCCTCATGAGCGGGCTACGTCTCCCCTGACCCGAGTGGTGCTAGTCGGGAACGCAGATCACGTACGCGCGAATCTGCTTTGCCCCGCCCGGTGGCTCCGCGTTCACGCCGGCGACCCAGCCCGTGGGGACCACGCCGTCCAGGAAGGGATCGGGCACGCTGCTCACGAAGTTGATGATCTGAAGCGTGTCGATGAGGCTATAGTCGAACCCACCGCCGACCGCGTGCTCGCCGGGCTGACACGCCGCTTTCGACTCGACGAATGTTCCGTCATTCTCTGACTCCGGGCCAAACCTGATCAGCGAGGATGGGGCGGGACCCTGCGCCCCCGCCGGCCCCTGTGGCCCGGCTGGCCCGGACGGACCAACCCTGGTATTCCGTTTCTTCTTTGCGGACGTGGCCTCGGGCCTCATCATGCCGGCAAGCCATCCGGCGCCAATCGCGGCAACAGCTTGCAGGGCGGCCCGTCGTCCCGTGGCAGGAAGCGTTCTGTCGTTGGAAGTGTTTAGCGATGCCATCGTGATTCCTCCAGGATGCGTACGGGGCATGCGTCGTGGTCGTGGAACGTCCAGGCGTCTTACGGGGTCATCAGTGGGGCGCCCCAGTGCCCGGCCGGTGGTTCGTCTGGCTCTTCGGTGCCGTAACGCAGCCGAAGTGACCGCATGGCCTCTGGGGTCAACTGCCCCTGTTCCACTAGCTGCTGCACGTCCTCGAAATAGTGTTCCAGTCCACCTGGGGCGGCAATTCCCAGCCACCGCGCGGGCACCTGACCGGGATTGCGGAAGTCATGCAGTACGCCGGGCGGGACCGTGACAAAGGCGCCTGGATCGACGCGCTCGACGTGATCACCAATGAAGAAATCGAAGACACCCTCAACGATATAGAACAGCTCTTCGACATGGCGATGCAGGTGCGGGCCGGCCGTGGCAAACCCGGGCTGGGCAGTGAACTCGCCAACCAGGAAGTCGGTCGCGCCGACCCCACTCAGCGCCTTGAAAATCATGGTGGCTCCGGGCAGTTGCACCACTTTGCCTTCTCCAGGTGCGAGCACTGCAACCTCTGCCGTAAGCGTTGACATGGTTTTTTCCTTACTCTCGTTCTGGCAGGACAAGCGCGAAGGCCACACGTAGCATTCGCGCTCCCTAACTGCTTACCGCACGCGGTCGGCGGCGAAATTGACCAGGCACGTCACCGCGTCACCCGTCCGGCCCGCTACCAACTGATCGCAGCACTGGGTCCCTGCCGCAATACATACGGTGTCTCCAATGAGGCAGCGCCGGAGGACCACATCCTGGCAAGCGACGAGGTCCTGCGGCATGCCCTGCTTGCGCTTCTTCTTTCCTTTCTTGCCCTTTTTCCCCGAAGCCGTATTCGCACCCGCAAAGCCTGTCCTGGTGCCGAGCGCACTCACACCAAACCCCTGGAGCACGGCGCGGCGATTTCCCTGGTGGCCGATGTCATCCACGGGTTGATCGAATGCGTACGCCATCATGGGACGCTCCTTTCTCCAGACACTTCAACTGGGTGCGATGGCTTCAGCGTCTAGACCGGAATCCGGGCGGTGATGATCAGGCTCCAGCCCCCGATGAGCACCCCGCCATCATTTGGCGAGTCATCCATGATGAAGAGGCTCCATGTTCCAGATGGATCTGTACCGTTGAAGGCCGCCCCCAGGCTGGTGTTGCCCGATGGCGGCAGCGCTGGCTCTTCAAAGTCGTCGTCAGGACCGATGTTGGTCGGACGGAAGGTGCCGTCGGTCATCGGTCCTTCATCCGGGACCTCGCTTCCGGCGTCATCAAAGGTGAGATTGAAGAGCTCCGTGCCGATCTGGTTCCCAAAGACGTCAGACATCAACAGGACATCCTGCCCCTGCGGGCCAACCAGCAGCATGTCGACGTCGTCCGGAAAGTCGTGCTGAAAGCCGGGGATGCGCACGGTTACGTTCGTGATCGTCCCGCCCGCAAGACCGGTCACCAGGATCTTCGATGGGTACTGGTTGGAGGGGCCCTCGACATCAATACCCACGGCATCCGTCTGGTTGAAGGTGCGCGTTACCGTCTCGAACTGGGGGGCTGGGGGCGGCACCGGGGGCGGAGTGTTGCCACCAGGCGCATTGTTGCCACCAGGCGCGTTGTTGCCGCCCCCGTTGCCCTTCTTGCCACCCTTCTTCTTTTTCTTGCGCTTCTTCGCGTCAACCGGGACCAGGGTGATCGCCCCGGCCAGGCCCACTCCAACGAGGGAGCCCAGGGCGCCGAGTGCTGCGCGTCGTGTGATTGCGGTCATGTCCATCTCCTGTCTGGCCGTCGTCACGGAACCATCTCCGTGGCTTTCATCCTGACGAGCAAGGGGATGGGACACATCCGGATCATCACGCATTTGTGACGGCGCCCCGCGCCATTGGCAGTGTGGGTGAGATTGCCTATGCCAGATGACAGAGACAGCGCTCCTCAACGCTTCCAGTCCAGATGCGTTCACCGTGTGGCGAGGCGCAATTCACGTCCGTACGCCAGTTATCGCCCCTGAAGGTGCCTGGCATCGATGCCCTGGGCAGCGTCCGAGGAGTTCTCAGCGTGAAGTGGAACTGGTCGTGACATAGGCGATCTTCCCTAGGCAGTCACCGGATCTGGTGTTTTGGGCGAATGGGTAATCCCCCCGATGGCACGCCAGCCCGCCGCGGCGATGCTTGTCACATCGATGGCAACGGGCCATGGACACGATCACCAGGGAAAGGAACTCGCGGATGGATGTCAACGGATTCGACCATCTCAGCAAGGACATTGGCGCAATCCTGTCACGACGGAGGCTGATCCGAGCTGGTGGGCTTGGCGCCTTCGGCCTGGGCCTCGGCGTCGTCGCCGCCCAGCAGACATCAGCCAAGAAGGGCAAGCAGCGCAAGAAGAAGGGCGACGTCAACAAGCTGTGCAAGACACAGGTTGCCCCGTGTCAAGACGTGCTCACCGCAGTCTGCGACGGCGACGCGGATTGCCTGACAACCGTCCAGACCTGTTGTCCACGAATGGCTACCTGCGACTTTGGCGGATTTCTCGCCTGTATCCGGGCCACACAGATCTGACACATTCGCGAAGTCACATGCGCGTCACGACCGGACACTTCCAGTTAGATCGAAGGAGAATCCCATGCGCGAACAGACGTTCGATATCCTGGCCCGACTCGCGTCCGGCCTACCTGCCGATGCGGGAATCACCTCCCGAGCCGCGTCGCTTTCGGCCAGTCGCAAGAAAGGCAAGAAAGGCTCGAAGAACAAGAAGGCCATCCTGCGATGTCAACAACAGGTTGCCACATGCGAAACGCTGCTCACGGCGCAGTGCAATGGGGACCCGACATGTATCGCTGCCCAGGTGCCGTGTTGCACTGTGCTGAGTACATGCGATTTCACGGTGTTCCTAGGCTGTCTCGCCGGATAAGACGTTGAACGTTGATACGGATCATGCCGACTGACTCGTCAACATGGTCCTCCGGGAGCTGCGCCAGCACCAGGCATCAGAACAAGATGTCTCGCGGCAAGGAGCCGGGTCGGTAGCAGGGCGCGCCCTGCAAAGCCCGAAACGCAGCAGGGTGCAACACCGGCCACTCTTTCGTCTAGCTGTCGCGTCACTACCAACAACCATTGGGCACTGGCCGCCTCGTGCTGGCGGCCAGTGATGCAACGCCCTGTCATGCCGGGAGAGTGAGCGCGGCTTGCTGTCTTGCTGCGTGAAGGCGCGTAAAGGAGAAATTTGATGTCACGGCGAATGCACTTGTCCGCTGCCCGTAATGCAGTTCTGATGGGGACCCTGGTCTCGACCATGATCGCCACGAATGCTCTACCAGCCTGGTCTCCCGGGCCGGAGGTCGCCCAGGCCGGCCCCCGTGATGACCAACGTCAGAATGTCAGCGCAGAGCGCAAGAAGGGTGGCAAGAACCGGCGCAACGTCACGAAGACGTTCAGCAGTGATGCTGGTATTGCCATTCCTGATGCTCAAATCGTTGACGGTATTGGAGCGGCAAATCCCTACCCGTCGCCGATCAATGTCTCAGGGCTCAAGGAGGGGCGTGTCGTGGATGTCAACCTCACGCTGCGGGGGTTCTCGCACACCTTTCCTGGAGATCTGAATGTCCTGCTCGTTGCTCCGGATGGGCGGAACGCCCTCGTCGTGTCAGACGTGGGTGACCCCGACAGCAATGAAGCAGTGGTGGATCTCAGCATCACTCTGGACGATGAGGCGGCGACGCGATTGCCGGAGGTCGCGCTCCTGACGAGTGGCGCATTCCAACCCACAGACGGGAGCATTCCCGGCCCGAATGGAGACATCGATGGGTTTCCCGCGCCGGCCCCGAGTCCCAGTGGTGCGGTGGCACTGTCAACCTTTGACGGTATCAACCCCAACGGAGAGTGGCAACTGTTTGTCCTCGATGATGAAGAGGACGATATTGGGGCCTTCGCCCAGGGCTGGAGTCTGGAGATCACGGCCAGCACGAAGACCAAGCCAGGCAAGGGCAAGCACTAGTCCCGTGCGACGTGAGACTGGAGACGAAGCATGGAGACCACCCGTTTCGACCGGCTGACCCGGCATCTCTCAGGGGCAGTATCACGCCGCCAGACGCTACGCATCGCGACCCTGGGAGTCATGGGCCTCATCACTGCGCCGCACCTGCCTGAGGTCAGCGCCAGGAAGCGCAAGCCGAAGGGTCTACCGCTGAATGCCTTCGGCTGCCTGGATGTCGGCGCCAGGTGCCGCGGCAATAGTGCCAACTGCTGCTCAGGTATCTGCCTGGGCAAGAAACCGAAGAAGGGTGCCAAGGACAAGAGCCGCTGCGTCGCGCACGATGTCGATGTCTGCCAGGTCGGCCAGGACAGTTGCGATGTCGGGATCCCGTGCACGATCAACGGCGCGCCGGATGGCTTCTGTTTCACGACGACGGGCAATGCGCCCTTCTGTGGCGCCGGCGGGGGCACGTGCTTCGAGTGCACCAGGGATGCGGACTGCATCGGCGTCTGCGGAACGAACGCAGCCTGCGTGCTGTGTCCGTCATGCCTGGAGCTTGGTCCGCTACAGACCGCGTGCGTTGCGCACGATCAGGACTGCAACGTCGTGTAGGACAGCAGGACTTACCCGGGCCTGCTCCCTGGCTTCCCAGTGTCGCGCCACGACCCACGGGCGACCTCGCTATCAGCGTTGCTGCGGACCATGCCGGCCGATGCGGCGGCATGATCCGCCGGGACCTGGAGAGGAAGACACCGTGCGCCAGCATGCGGCTGCTCCCTGGCCACGATCGGGGTGAGCAGGGGTAACCCGCGCGCCTCTCTGAAGGCCCTGATTCATTACGTCATAAGCGACGAACACTGGCCACCTGAAAGAGGCACCCAGTGATGCAACGCCCTGTCATGCCGGGAGAGTGAGCGCGGCTTGCTGTCTTGCTGCATGAAGGTGCAAAAAAAGGAGAACTTTCATGTCACGGCGAATGCACTTGTCCACTGTCCGCAACGCGGTTCTGATGGGGACCCTGGTCTCGACCATGATTGCCACGAACGCCCTGCCAGCGTTGACTCCGGAGCCGGGCATGGCCCAGGCCGGCCCGCGCCATGGCCAAAGCCAGAATGTCAGCGCCGAACGCAAGAAGGGCGGTAAGAAGAACCAGCGAAACGTCACGAAGACGTTCAGCAGTGACGCGGCAGTCTCCGTCCCGGGTGCAGGTGTCCTTGACACCTTCGGACCGGCAGATCCGTATCCATCCGCGATCGCCGTCTTCGGGATCAAGCAGGGGCGTGTCGTGGATGTCAACCTCACCCTGCGGGGGCTCTCTCATGGCTTTCCCGCCGATCTGAATCTCATGCTCATTGCTCCCGACGGGAGGAACGCCATCGTCATGTCGGATGTGGGCGAAGTGGATGGGGATGACGCCGTAACAGATCTCACCATCACTCTGGACGATGAAGCGCTGGCTCCGTTGCCGGAAGACGGCCGCCTGACGAGCGGCTCTTTTCGGCCCACGGATGGGGATATCCCAGGTCCATCCGGAGAATTGGACGCGTTTCCCGCGCCAGCTCCTGGCGTGAGTGGCGCCACAGCGCTCTCGATATTTGATGGAGGAGACCCGAACGGAACCTGGCAGCTCTTCATTCTGGATGACGACAATCTGGACACTGGCGCTGTCGCGCGAGGGTGGAGCCTGGAGATCACGGCCAGCACGAAGACCAAGTCCCAGAACAAGAAGGGGAAGCGCTAGGCCGTTGCCACGTGCGATGGCATTGTCAGGCAGGGCACTTTCCTGAGTGCTCTGCCAACGAGTGGGCGGCTTCACAGCCACGCGCGGGTGATGGAGTCTGCTCAGGGCGGCGCAACGTCAAACGAGGTGATGCCGCACGGTGAAGGCTGTGGCATCGGTACACGAATCCACCCTGGGCTTGCCCGCGAGAGTGCTCCACTTGTCGCATGACAGCGAGGGGACTGAATGCGAGCACATGACCGATCTACCTATTTCCGGGCCAGATCTGGCCGTTCCCGGAGCGGCATGCGTAGCGCGTTCCCGAGGAGAACCATCATGGACTTCGTTTCGAACACGTTTCAATTGCGAACGGGACACGGCATCTCCCGGCGGCAGCTCTTGCAGCGGGCAATGGTGTTGACTGGAGCGGCGATGCTTCCGGCAGGGCATCGCGCCGACATCTGGAACCCGACAACGGTGCAGGCGGCCTCAGCCGGATACGCGGACCTGCATATCCAGGTAGCGGACGACGGGTTCACGTTGCCGCAAAGCATCCCGGCCGGACGCTACATGGTGACGCTGGACAATCCGCGCGCCGAGGGGATCACGGTCACCTTCATCCAGCCTCCTCCTGACAAGACCGCCGCAGATCTGCAACAGACACTGCGGGGAGAGCAGGACCCGGCATGGCTCTACGATGCCGTGTCCCTGGGTGGGCCGTATGCCCTCGCCGAAAGCAGCGCGCAAGGTATCGTTGATCTCGCACCGGGAGCGTGGCTCGTTTCGGGAGGTCAAAGCCTGCCTGGCCCAGCCCAATGGCTGACCGTCACGGAACCAGAGACTCCAGCGGCTGCAGCCCCGCAAACGAACGTCACCCTCACCATGCAGGAGTATGGCTTCGCAGACCTTGCATCTGACATTGCCCCCGGACCACAGATCTGGAAATTTACCAATCGAGGGCAGCAGCCACACCTGATGGACCTGGTCCGCATCGCTCACCCCGTCACGGTGTCCGACGTAATCGATTTTCTTGCACTGCCGGACGACGCGGCGCCATCACCTGGCAGGTTGTCTGGGGTTGATGTCGAAGGCGTGGCTGGAATCGGGACGACGTCGCCGGGCCAGACGGTCTGGTTGGTACTGCCGGATCTCTCACCAGGCACCTACGCGGCAATGTGTTTTGTGCCGGACCGCGAGCTCGGAACGCCGCACGCCATGATGGGCATGGTCCAGGTCTTCACCGTTACGGACGCTGCGGCCACGGCGCCTGTCGCGGGGATTGTGATCGACGCCGGGCAAACCCTGAGCGTGGATATCCACGACTTTGCGTTCACGCCGGCGGTGATCGAGGTCGCGGTTGGGGATACGGTGACCTGGACAAATCGGGATGCTGCGCCGCATACCGTCACCGGTGAGACCGGAAGCGATCTTGCATCGGGCACAGTTGCAGCGAGTGCCACCTTCAGCCACACGTTCACTTCCGGTGGGTCGTTTGCCTACAAGTGCGACTTCCACCCGTCGATGACTGGATCAGTCGTCGTCCAGTGAACCTTGCAGAACGGATTTCCGCCGGGCTGACCGAACTGGTTGCAACTCAGCCCCTACCTGCCGCGGCTAGTAGGGGCTGATATCACCGGCCATCTGGAGGCACATCGCCTGAGTAAACGGGGCTGCTAGCCGCGACGGAGCACGCGTGCAGCAGGCACCGTCCGCACCCGAACGGCAGAATGGAGCGTCCCCTCCGGACCGAATAAGACGGTGGCGTGACATCGATGCTGATCCTGTCAGACCAACTGGTGACGCACCGCGAAGGTTGCCGCAGCAGTGCGGGATTCGACCTCCAGCTTGCCAAGGATATGCTCCACATGCCGCATGACGGTTCGGTGGCTGATCGAGAGCGCATCACCGATCTGGCGATCAGATTTCCCCTCGATCAACAGTTTCAGCACATCGCGTTCCCGTTCGGTCAAACCGAAGGAATCAGCCTCAGATGGCTGTTCGAGTGGAGCAGTGTTGTCACCTTCCACCTCACGCAGCAGGGTACGAGCATGCGCAACAGCCTCCGCGAGTTGCCATCCCCGTCCTTCCTGCCAGGCGGCATCAAAGGCGTCCGCGGAGACGACAGACTGAACCTGCTGCCGCGTGCGGTCAAACTGCGCCTGGTGCAGTTGACGCGGGGAGCCTATGGCGGCACGTGCTGCATCGGATGCGGCCAGCAGACGGATCGCCTGAGCTTGCTCGCCCAGGCTCGCCATGACCGCTGCCGATCCAGCCAGCGCGTCGATGGTGCCGAGGGTGTAGGAGATCGCCAGGGAGATATCGAGAGATTCGTCCAGGTATTCGGCGGCCACCCGCGCATTCCCTGCCACGTTGGCTGCCTGGGCCGCTCCGGCAAGGACCTGTGTTAGCGTGGATTCGTATCCGGCGGCCCGTGCGTTCTCCAGGGCTTGGTCAGAGAAGGCCGCGACGTCTTCCAGGTTATTCGCCCGGTAAGCCAGGTCCGCCAGATTCTCGAGCAAGATGGCAATCCGTCGCCGGTCACCCAACTCCTGCAACAGGCCCAGCGACTGCTTGTAGTACGTCGTTGCTTCATCATCCAGCCCGCGGTACTCAGCACTGATCCCCAACCCGAACAGCGCCCGGGCAATCCCGAGCCGATCATCCAGAGCCGTCCAGGCGACCCGAGCCTCCGCGAGAAACGCATCCGCCTGGGCATACTCTCCGAGGTTCTGCGCCAGGGTCCCTTCCCACTCGAGCGCCTGTGCGCGCAATTCAGGAGGGATCTCGTGGCTTTGCGCTGCGGCGTTGGTGCGCCGGATCTGCTCCAGTCCCTCACGGACGAAGCCCCGCGTGAACCAGTAGCGAAAGAGCGCGACGGCCAACCGCAGCCCCAGGATTGGGGCATTACTTGCTGTCGCCCATGTCAGCGCCTGCCGGATGTTCGGGAGCTCAAAGTCGAGTAACTCGAACCACTCGCCACTTCCGGCCGCTTCGAGCCGTGGCGCAACGTCTTCCGCCAACGCGACATAGATCTGGCAGTGGCGCTCACGAAGCGACGCAGCCTCACCGAGTTCTGTCAACCGCTCACCGGCGAACTCGTGGATCGTCTCCAGCATGATGAACCGCGGCTCGCCCTTGTGCCCCGTCACACGACGCACCAGGTGATGTTCCACCAGCGCCGTGAGTAGATCCATCGTGACTGCTTCATCCGGTTCACTGGCAATCTGGATAGCGGCGCCAATCGTAAATCCGCCCGAGAACACGGCCAGGCGCCGGAAGAGGGCCTTCTCTTCCTCCGTGAGCAGGTCGTAGCTCCAGGCGATCGCGTCACGCATGGTGCGCAGGCGGTCAGGCAGGTCCCGGGCGCCGCCGGTGAGCACGGGCAAGCGGGTTGCCAGCCGAGCGAGCAGGCCAGCAGGTTCGAGGAGGGTCAGGCGCGCAGCAGCCAACTCGATCGCAAGCGGGAGACCATCCAGGCGGCGCACGATCTCGGCGATGGCCAGGGCATTCTGACCATCGATGCGGAATTCGGGACGCACCTCGCGGCCCCTCGCGGAGAAGAGGGTGACCGACGCGTGCTGCCCAATCTCCGCGACACCGGCTTCTGCGGCTGGGGTAGGGAGCGGAGAGACGGCGAATACCTGCTCGCCGCGCACGCGCAAGCGCATGCGGCTGGTGACGATCGCCTGCACCCCCGGACAGGCGCGCAGCAGATCGACCAGGTCCGAGCTGGCGGCGGAGAGCCGTTCCACGCTATCCAGGATCAGGACAACGCGCCGCTCACGCAGGAAATCATGCAACTGCGGAATCAGGGGCTGGTCGCCCTGCACCGGGAGATCCACCGCGGCGGCCACCATCGGCATGAGCAACGCCGGGTCCGCGATGGGCGCCAGGCGCACCAGCCGCACATCAGCGCCGGCAAGCGCCTGTAGTTCGATGCCAAGTTCGATCGCCAGCCGCGATTTACCGACCCCGCCAGGACCCGTGAGGGTGAGAAGACGGGTGTCTGGGGATTGGACCACTGTCCGGAGTGCGGTCAGATCCTCATCCCGCCCGATGAGGGGCTGCAGCGAGCGCGGCAACGCGTACCGCTCGTGTACAGCATGCGGAGTGCCGCCAGGCAAGGGCGTGATCTCTGGGGCACGCATCGCACTCACCCTGGGCAACCTCCGGCATGGCTCGTATCAGATGTATTGGCTCGGCCAGGTGCATTATCTGAGGAGACAATACACGGATCGTCGTCGCAGCAACAGTTGAGATGGACCTGCCGTAGCCAGAGACGTTGTCAGCGACATTGCCGTGACATCGAGCATCGTCTCGGTGATGCAGTTCTACGGAAGCAATTTCAGTCCTCGCCGAGTTGGCGGCCGTCCTCGAACAGGTCAGAGAACAACCGCTCAGCCAGCAGTGCGCCCTCATCCCCGCACAGGATCAGTTCACAGGCAACAGCGCGCAGGACCGTGGTGTGCCCCGTAACGAACGCCTTGGTCAGCAGCGTCTGCTGCTCCTCACCCTCGATGTCCGACCAGGTGATTTTCAGCGTGCCGCGCCGGCCCAGGCGCTCGAAGGCGTCTTGCCACGACTGACGGTCGCTCAGGAGTTTCTTGAGGAGGCGAGCCCGGTCGTGCATGAACTGCTGGCGCTCGTCATCACTCCATTTCTCGAGAGAGGATTCATGTTCAGGAATCATGGATCGTTCAAACCTGCTTCGTGGATAGCTGCATACGCAGTCGTATGAACCTGACCATGATAGAACACATGTTCCACTGCGGGAGGTACAGCATGAGCAACAACGGCCACCTGAGAGGCCCATTGAACGTCGAAGACGGTCCGCGATGGAGCCCTGGCGCTGACCCGGACACCATCCTGACTGTCAGGATTTCATCGCTCAGGGTTGGGGTAGGGCAGACCGTGGTACGGGCAGGCCATGTTGGCCTGCCCGTCTTCCACCATTGCCGTCACGATGCCAGATGGGGCAGTCCCTAGCTGCCACCGCCACAGACGAAGCTCCAGACATGGGACTCGATCTGCGGCTCGACGATGACGTTGCCGTTGGCATCGACGTGATCGCTCTCCGCATGGCACCAGACCGTGCCTTCGGGGCGCACCTCATAGGTGCCCGCCGCAAGGTTGGGGAAGCGCACCCGGCCCTGCTCATCCGGGCTGAGGGTCGCCAACGGCGCGGCGCCATCCACCTGGTAGAGGCTGAATTGCATCCCGGCCGCCGGGCTCGTGCACTGGCCGAACCAGTCGTAGGCATCCACCGGCTGGGCTGTGGGACACATCCAGGCCTCAACCGAGATTGTGCCGGTCTCCACGTTCTCATCGGCGACCTGCAACAGCGTCGGACCCGCCGCCGGACGCCGGCCAGCGTCGGTATCGAGCCAGTAGGTGGTCGGCCGGCCGGCCACGACGTTGCCCTCGAGCTCGATGGTCAGGGTGCTCGGTTCCACGATCTGCTGCAGGGTCTGCTGCGTGGTCTGGCTGCCGGCAATAGCCACGTTGCCATCGCCACCAGACGCGTCAGCATTGGCCGTGCCGCCGCTGGCATCGATGGCGATATCGTTTGAGCCCTGCACGTCGCCAATCGTGACCGAGCCACCATCGGCGCTGGCGTTGGCGACGCCACCGTTGCCAGCGCTCGCATTGTTGGTGCTGTTACTGACTGGCGCCTGGCTCTGCACCGTCTCGCGGCGCTCCGGCTTTGACTCGGATCGAATCACCACCGCGCAGAAGCGGTCACGCGGCAGATTGATCTTCTGCACCAGGGGCGCGCCTTCCTGGCCCAGGGTCTGTCCGGTGCAGACCGTGCGGTAACTGGGCGCATCGAAGGTGCAGGCCAGGTCGATCCAGTAGGTGGATGGCCGCAGCGTGGTCGTTGAACTGCCCGCGAGGACGGCCTGGTTCAGCGAGTTATCGACCACCTGCTGGTTGTTCTGGTCGCAATTGCCAGCACACACCTGGTTGTTCGTTTGCACAACGGTCTGGGCCGAGGCCGCCGCATCGCCGCCAGGGGTATTCACGGTAATTGGCCCGCTCACCTGAGTTTGTCCCTGGCCCTGGTTGCGGTCCCTATCTTTATCCTTGTTCTTGTCTTTATCCTTGTTCTTGTCGTTGCCATCGCCCTGCGCCGCGGCCGCGCCGGTCAGCGCCAGTGGGCTCGCCAGTGCCGCACGGGCTGTGCGCCCGAGCATGGATCGGCGAGAAAGCCCGGACGCAACTGAGCGAGCAAGGGTGTCGAATCTCTGCATGTCCATTGGGGTATCTCCTGGGTCTGAGGGGCATCATGCTATCGGGGTGCTGCCCCTGTACGCGCCATCGCGTAACAGGAGAGCGCAGGAGCCATGCCATCGGGATGCACTGAAGCGTCATCGTGTAGCCCAGCGTCATGCCTAACGTGGTGCTCATGCCCGGAAATGACCCGTCGCGACCGCCTGAAGGAGGGGCAGATGCAAGCAGCAAAGAGGTGTTTCCCGTGATTCTGCCGAAAGACCGTGACCCGCGCTTCATCACGATCCGCCGTGGTGGCACGCTGACCGACGCCGATCACCACCTCCTGGCCCACTGGGCGGCCACGTGCGCGGAGCACGTGCTGCACCACTTCGAGGCCGTGCGGCCGGAGGACCCCCAGCCGCGCCAGGCGATCGCGCTGGCGCGTGCCTGGGCACGCGGCGAGGTCACGATGACCCAGGCCCGTACCGCAGCCGGTCATGCCAACGCCGCGGCAAGGGATTTGACTGGAGCTCCTCGTTTCGCAGCGTATGCGGCCGGGCAGGCGGCCGCTGTGGCGCACGTGGCCGCGCACGAGCTTGGAGCGGCCGCCTACGCCATCAGGGCCGCCCGGGCCGCCGCGCCGGACGGGGAGGACGAGCATGCCGGGGCGCTGGAGTGCCAGTGGCAGCGCGATCAACTCCCGGAGCCGATCCGTGCCCTCGTGCTCGATGACCAGCGGCTCCGCAATGACATCTGCTGGTCGGTGTTCACCTGCTGAGCGTGGGCAGGGGAGCCCGTCCCGCTCCTCGTTCTCAAGCCAGCCTGGAAATCCCGTCCGCCTGGGGGAGTGGCTATCTGGCTGGTGAACCGCTTTCGCCTGCGGAGGAAGCCAGTCTGGGGGATGTACTGCCTTTACCTGTTTCCTCCCGGGACCACGTAGCGACAAACGAGGACCGGCTCCACATTCTCGATGCCGCCCAGGACCGTCACTTCCTTGATGGAGTCCAGCGTGGTCTTTTCCCCTCGCCCCTGCCGCAGGCGGCGCCATTCGCTGTAGCCATGTCGCAGGAGCGGCGTGAAGGTGGCGTGACCGCGCCGGGCGGGCTTCCGCAGGCTGGACCCGGAATTGATGGGGGAGAGCTCGATCTGCTCCGCGTAGGCCCGGGCTACACCCTCAGTGTCGAACACCAGCACCAGTCGATCTCGCTGCCGGCTGGCCGCGGCATTCAGGAGCCGGTGCAGATTCCCCTCATCGGCCCAGAAAAAGACGCGCTCGTTCAGCTTCGCGCACCAGTCCGCCGGCGTCAGGCCGTCATCCAGACACCGCGCCAGATTCCCCTCGTGGAGCGGGGTGTTGTCCGTGACGACCGCCACCCTGCCAGCCCCATCCTCCAAGCGCACGCGGTCTCGACGCCGCCGGCGCACGAAGGCATCGCGTTCGGCATCAGGGGTGCCGAACAGGCCCAGGAGGCGGCTGGTCGAGAGCAAGCCGTGCCGGAGAATCCCCGCCAGGTTGGCAGCATCGGTGGTGTGGTAGAGGCGCGGGTGGAGCGCCGCGAGTTCTTCCGGAGACATACCCTGCTTTCCTGACAGCTGAGGAAGCAGACCCATGGAGCCGATGCGGCAAGCCCTCCGTCTCGGCCACGTGACCAGTCACAGGTCGCGAACGGCAACGATACCCCTACCTACACCATCAACGGAGTTAGCACGTTGCGAGACAGGTAGAACCCGCGCCTGACGTGCGAGTCTCTTCGAAAGCCGACGCCGGACTGGAAGGCAACACAACGGCTGGGACCTACGCGCTTGAGCTACCCTCCACCAGCTTTCACGTAGTGATCCTCCAGGAAATCCCTGACGTTAGTTATGCCCCCAACGACGGTGATCTCCTTGATGTCGTCGAGGGATTCTATTTCCCCTTTGTCCCTCCGCAACTTGCGCCATTCCTTGTAGCTATGCAGCAAGAGTGGCGTGAACGTCCCATGGCCACGACGCGCTGCGGGTACAAACAGTGCAGCCCCCGAGTTAATAGGGGATAGTTCCATGTGTTCTGCGTACGCCTCAGCTAAACGCCGCGTGTTGAAAACGAGCACCTGCCGGTCCAAATGGCGATAGGGTCTGGCGTTCAAAAAGGCTTGCAGACCCTGCTCATGAGGAAAGAAAAACACGCGTTCGTTCAACTTCTCGCACCAATCCTCCAACGTGAGATTGTCATTCAAACGTGACTTGAGCTTGGACTCGACCAATGGCTTGTTGTCGGTGATCACGGCGGCAACATGCTGCCCGCGCGTGATTGATTCGCTCTCAGGCCGTCTCCTTCGCACAAACGCATCGCGCTTGGAGTCGGAGAAGCCATGCAGGGACAGCACGCATCGGGTCGAGAGCAATCCGTGATTGAGAATTCCATCAAGATTTACCGGGTCAGTCGCGTGGTAGAGAAAGGGGTGTAGTTTGGCCAAGTCCTCGGGAGTCATGCTTCACCTCGAACGCGATACAACTGGCGGAAGCCCTTAGCTGCACTACACCATCAGTGGGGCCAGGACGTTGCGTCTCCTCGCCGCGTCGGACACAAGTGATGTCGCGTGCCACCTACCTCGGACAACGTGTCGGCAGGTTGTTCTATTCCCACCTGTGGCGTGGTAGTGCCTGGAACCATTGAACGTGCGACTATGCGCGTACTTGGTGTGCACATGCAGATCCGGAATTCCGGTCAATCCATCGGGGCTTTTAGGTCACTGTTCATAGGAGAGTCGCTTCAATGGATAGCGCTGAGGAAGCATTTGCATCGTCTGCCGAAGAGGAGCTCTGTCGGATAATTCGGCAGGGTCAGGAAACCAGGCTGCTTGACTACAAACGAGCTCACGAGTGGAACGACAAGGATGCATCGTCGGCCGAAATTGTGAAGGACATTCTGGCACTGGCAAATAGCGGAGGAGGCCATTTAGTCATCGGTGTCGACCAGGCATCCGATGGCCGATTTGACTTTGTCGGCATGAGCGACGAGCAGGCAAAGACGTGGGAAACCACAAGAATCGGCAACAAGGTCTCTGCCTACGCAGAGCCGACTGTGGACGCGCGAGCAACAACTGTACCTTGCGGAGGCAAGAAGTTTGTCGTTGTAGCAGTGAGAGGCTTCACGCTCACTCCGCACATTTGCACGAGGCGTTATCAGGTTTCTGGAGAGAAGCCAGTCCTAGTAGAGAACACGTTCTACATTAGATCTGAGACAGCGCAAAGTCGACCGATTCAATCAGCAGCCGAATTGCGCGACCTGATTGAGCGCGCAACCTTACTGAGACAAGATGAGTTGTTGACTGGCATCCGCGCAATACTGACCGGAGCGAGTGTCACGACTACAGCAGCGGCCGCAGATAGATTTAAGGAACTCATTGAGGCAAGTCTCAACGAGACAATGGATACCTCAGAGGATCTGCCATTCGACGGCATGTACGTCGACGAGATGTATCCCGCGAGCTTCAACGAGCAACGCTTCACCATCGAACAACTGCGCGACGCTGTCATGAAAGCGTCAGTTAACTATGGTTCTGACTGGCCATTTCTGCAGCATCCCGGCTGGCAAAACGATATCGACCGGTTGGCGGACGGTTTCCGGCTGAATTATGGCCAACTAGTCGGCGCATCAAAGGACGGTTCGAAGAATCGCTATTTCTACTGGCTCCTGCGGCAATCGGGTCTGCTCGTCGTCAAGTCAATGCCGTGGGAGGTCGACTACTTTCCTCGCAAGAATGAACGGGTTCTCTTCAAGCGCAGCTTAGTGGTTCACATCGCGCAGTCATTAGATGCGCTGGTGCGACTCTACCAAGCTCTAGGCGTCACTGATGAGGACATAACGTGGCGATTTGAGTTTCACGGAGCGAAAGACCGAGAGTTCCGGAACGATCCTAATTTGATTCCTTTTCAGGACGACAAGCCGTGCAAAGAAAACGTTGTCAGCTTCCAGCGAACCCGGTCGCTTGAAGATTGGAGCGCTGGACTGGTGGACCACGCAGTCGAGGCCATTGTCGATATCTTGGAGCAGGTTGGCTCTCGAACACATAACAAAGAACGCATTCGCAACGATGTCCGAGAGCATCTTGGAATTAGCACGTAGTTGAGAGGAGCAACAGTCGCCAATGCGTCCTCAGGATTACCAAACTATTGAGGCGTTTATGTGTCTAGGTATTTTCAGCATCGCTCTTCCATATCTGGCTACGCACCTAGAGATATAGACTGCAGATGAGTATTTGTTGGATACGTTGGTAGTGTTGCGTATGTTGGTCGTGTTTTTCCTGTTGCGCGGACTGAGCGAACCCTGCTGGTCGTTAGCCCCAGTTCTCGCTGACTGCAGATGACCAGGGAGGCTCAGGACTCCGCGCGTGTATCGTGCCCGGCCGTCCAGGTCCCAAGACCAAGACCTACACCATTAGCGGCGCCAGCACATTACGTGACAGGTAGAACCCCCGCTTGACCAACTCCTCCGTGCCCTCGAACTTGCGGTCCTCATGCTCGATGCTGACCACGAAGTCGTAGCCGGTGGCGTAGAGCGCGGCCATGAAGCGGTCCCACCGCACCTCGCCCAGGCCCGGCAGGCGGGGGATGGCCCAGCGGAAGCCACTGCCGAGGATGCCATCCTGGTAGAGCTGCTCACGGTCAATCTCCATGTCCTTGGCGTGGACGTGGAAGATGCGCTCGCGGAACTCATGAATGGGCCGAATCGGGTCAATCATCTGCCAGATCAGGTGGCTCGGGTCGTAGTTGAGGCCGAGGTTCTCATCCGGGATGATCTCGAACATGCGTCGCCAGATGGCCGGGGAGTAGGCGACGTTCGAGCCTCCCGGCCAGGTGTCCTGCCACAGCATCGGGCAGTTCTCGATGGCAATCTTGATCCCGCGCTCTTTGGCATACGCCACCAGTGATGGCCAGACCTGGGCAAAGTCCTCCAGGTTCTCCGCGGCACTCTTACGCTGGTCCGCGCCGACGAACGTGCCGACGATCTCCACCTCCAGCAACACGGCGGCATCGATCACCGCCTTGATGTGCGCTGCTGCAACCGCGCGCACTGCCGGGTCGGGATCGAGCGGGTTGGGGTAGTAGCCGAGTGAGGAAATCACCAGGCCGCGGTCATCGAGTTCGCGGCGGATAGCGCGGGCGCCAGCCTGGTCGAGGTTGACGACGTCGATGTGGCTCACCCCGCCGTAGCGCCGCTCCACACCGCCCGCCGGCCAGCAGGCAATCTCCAGCGCGCCGAAGCCACTCCCTTCAGCCCAGGTCGCGATCTCGGAGAGGGTCATCTGGGGTAGTGCGGCAGTGAAGAAGCCGAGTCTCATGGGAGCCTTCCTTGCTGAGTGGTTTGGCGGTTCTGCGTATGATCCTATCGCGAAATGACTGGTGTCCCAACTGGAGCTGCAGATGGTGCGTGCCGGACACGTCACACAGGGTGAGGATCACGCCCGCTATCCTCCATACTTGCGCCATGGCCTCACTCACTGTTCCCACGGACATCCTCGCGGAAATGGCCCAGTACTACCGGGACCGCGCCCCGGAATACGACGAGTGGTTCGAGCGGACCGGCCGCTACGACCTCGGTGACGAGGCCAATGCCGCATGGTTCACGGATGTGGCGGAGGCGTACGCCGCGTTCGATGCGCTGAACTTCACCGGTGATGTCCTGGAGCTGGCGCCCGGCACCGGGATCTGGACCGAGCGGCTGCTGCGCACGGTCGGCAGCCTGACCGCCGTCGATATCGCGCCCGAAATGGTCGCAGAGAATGAAGCCAGGGTTGGCAAGGGCCGGGTGCGCTACCTGCTGGCAGATCTTTTCGCCTGGCAGCCAGACCGGCTGTATGACGGCGTCTGCTTCTGCTTCTGGATTTCGCACGTGCCGGAGGAACAGCTCGATGGCTTCCTGGGCACGGTGGCAACGGCGCTGAAACCGGGCGGCAAGCTCTTTTTCATTGATAGCCATCCGCGCCTCAAGCCAACCCAGCCCTCCGCCACCCAGTTGCCGCCCGAAACAGGCTCGCAGGTGCTGACGCGGACGCTGAACGACGGCCGCGCCTACCGCATCGTCAAGAACTTCCTGGAACCACGCGCGCTGGAGGCCCGCTGCAGCGCAGCCGGGCTGGACGTGCAGGTGCACGAGACGCCGCACGCGTTCATTTACGGCACGGGCGTTCGCGCCTGAATCACCTATAAGGGAGCATCACGCATCATGGCACGTCGTCAGGTTCGTCGTCCCCGGCCGCAGGTAGAGGAGAAGCCGCTCCCAGAGCTCGATCCGGAGGTGCGCGCCGCCCTCATGCAGGAGGCCCGCACGCTACTGGAGACCGAGGCGCTCCCCGCCATCGAGGACTTCAAGCCGTACATGCTGGACAACAACAGCAAGATCGAAGTGGTGCCCTTCCTCGATCACGTCGAAGGCCCACAGATCATGGTCCACATCGGGAGGCCTGATGGGCGCATCACCGCTACCCTGATCGCGAACATCAACACCGGCCGGATCGAACCGGTCTGGGACGCGCGCAGCACCGGCCGCTTCAAGACGCACTGGGTGGAGAAGGTGCCCGACGGCGCCGCCGGCATCACCCGGGCAGCCGTCCTGCAGCGCCTCAAGGATCTGCACACCACCGACTTTTCGTAGCGAAGGAGCATCGCCGTAAGCCAGCAACCAGCGGAGATGTCGCTCTTCCTTGAATGACATCTCCGCTGGTTGCTGAACAGCCTTTCGCGCTGAGTTCATCCAACAACGGCAAGCTGTGCTCGGCCCTGGCGAGAGGCCGGATCGTCCTGCGGATAGCGCGTCGATTGGTTACTACGCTGCCCAGGCACCACCACTTGGCGTGCACCTCGATGACAGGCACACGCTCCACCTGCATATCAGTTGGAGTTCGCGAAGATGCACTGAACTGCGGCGTCGGCATTACAGTCGGCGAAGAGGTCGCAGCAGATCAGATTCTCCAGGCATATGAAGTCTCCCTCGCAGATCTCGGTCAGCGATGCGATGCACTGGTCAACCTGGGGGCGGCAACGTTTGGTCTTGATGCGTTTGGTGCGCTTGCTGGCCCCTACGGGCTCCGTCTCCCGCGCGAGTACGATGGCAATCCCCGTGGCCAGCCCAGCCTGCAAGAGGCCAATCCGGCCAACTCGCCCTGTGGACGCCAGCTCAGCTACAGCGTCAGTGTGCATGCCCGTACGCTCCCTATCGTGGCGTGACCACGCAATCGAAGAAGGTCGTCACCTGGCAGTCTGCCAGGAATGCGCAACAGGCCGTGAACTCCAGGGTGCAGTCGGCGGCATCTTCTGGATCCGCGTTCCTGGTCACGCAAATCTCCGTGAACGCCTGAACGCACTGCCCCTCCTGGTTCCGGCACTTCTTCTTGCTCTGCTTCTTCGCACGCTTGACGGCCTTGCGCGTCTTCTTGCTGGCCAGGGCTGGCGTCAGCACCCCGCCGAGCGCAATGCCACCCAACCCGGCCACCAGCGCTCGGCGCGCACGGTTGCGGGGGCTTGCCACCGCGGTTAGGGTCTTCAGGGTATCCATGTCATCTCCTGCCTGAGTTCACGTTTCGCCATCATCGCTCCGGGCCTCCCAGATCCATGCTCTGGCTTCTGCCAGTGCCGTTCAGCCGCCGGCCGAGAAGCAGACGGTGCCGCCGCTGACCAACGCGCACTCGCTGTTGCACACTACGCAGGCGGCGCCGACGCCAAAGCCCTGGTTCACGCAATCGATGTCACGCTGACAGAATCCGCACTCGCTGTTCCCCGCAGCGCAGAACGGCGCATTCCCGGTGGTCTTGACACATGCGCCTTCGAGCCCGCACAGTGCCAGGACGCCATTACAAATATCGGCCGCCTCATTGCACGAGTTGACATTGTGCGCAACGCACTTGGACTTGTCCTTCTTGCCCTTCTTCGGCTTCTTGCCATCGCAGATGCCGGAGCAACACTTGTCGTCCTTGCCATTGCAGGCTTGCCCTACGTTCAGGCAACCAAAGGCGTTGTTCTTCGGCTTCTTGTCCTTCTTCCGCTTCTTCTTGTTTTTCTTGCCTTCGGCATCTTCGACGCCCAGCACCATCGCTGCCGGGAATACCGCCGCAACACCCGCCAGCGCAGCTCGCCGTGAAAGCGAGTGGGCGGACGGGGGAGCGAACGACTCGTCGCGCAGGGCGCGTTTCAGGTCAGCGATGCTCAACACAGCGGCGTCTCCAGCAGGGTCAGCGTTGACACGACCGGCAATGCCAACAAGGCAGTGCCAGACTCCCGAGTCTATTGAGCAACGGGCATGTAGAGAGCGAGACAGCTACTTATTTTGAGAGAGCAACCTACGCATTTTTGGTATTTGGCAGGTGGTGGTGATCCACGCGCGTTAGGTGCCTGGGACTAGCGCACGACCGCCCTTGCGCGATGGCGCAGCAAGGCCTCGGCCTTGGCAGCCACGCGGCGCACAATTGCCCCGGCTGGCTCGACGCCGTGGATGAGGCCGCTGGCGTGCCCTGCCCAGATCGCTCCGGCGGCATCGTCACCAGCGGCGGCAACTTCCGCCAGCAGCGTCTCCCGCGCGGTGGCTACCTCGACTTCGTGGCCATCCCACGCCGCCAGGAAATCGTTGCGCAGGACGCGGCTGGCCACCCGCGCACCGAAATCGGGCAGGGCGAAGAGCGCGTCATACGCCATGGTCCGCACCGTATCGTCCACGCCGGCGGCGACGATACGCTCCTTGCTTGCGTCATCAAGGTCCATCTCCGGCGTGGCGCAGAAGCGGGTGCCCATCCACGCGCCGTCCGCGCCGAGCAGCAGCGCCGCCGCCAGTCCCCGGCCATCAGCGATACCGCACGCTGCCACGACCGGGATTTCGGCAACCGGCGCGATGGCATCCACCACCGCCGGCACGAAGGCGAGCGTGCCTTAAAGACCGCAGTGGCCGCCCGCGTCCGTGCCCTGCGCGGCAATGACATCCGCGCCAAGGTGAGCAGCACGCATGGCTCGCTCAATGGTCTGCACCTGGGCCAGCACCTGCACCCCGGCCGCGTGGGCCGTGGCAATCATGGGGCCGGGGTCGGCAAAGGAGCAGGTGACCGCTGCCACCCGCTCCTCCAGCGCCACCGTAAGCACCTCGGCGCTATCCGGGAACCCCGGGTTGACGCCTACGCCAAAGGGACGGTCCGTGCGTTTCCGCACCGCCCGGATCTGCCGGCGCACCTCCTCCGGGCGCGGGGGATCGGGAAAGGGGACGGTGGCTCCCAGCCCGCCGAACCCGCCGACGCCGGAAACGGCGGCTACTCAATCCACCCCGGAGATACCGGCCATTGGCGCACTGATGATGGGATGCTCGATGCCGAGCAGATCCCAGAGGCGGGTGTGCAGCATCGAACCCTCCTACTCCTCCGGATGGTGAAATGTCCGGCAGGTGTTGCACCTCGCCAGATCGGCGAGGTGCAACAGCATATTCCGCGCTCAATCCGCGGCAAGATGATCCACTACGCGGCAGCCAGGGCAGACCTACCCGGCGGTTTCGCCCGCGCCACCCGCCAGGAAGTGCTCCACGAAGAGCAAGCCGGAATCCCCGGCGCGCTTGATCATGCTGAGCAGCGATTCCATGCTGGAGACTTCCTCGATCTGCTCGGTGACGAACCAGGTGAGCATGATCTGGGCGGCGTGGTCATTCTCCCTGATCGCCAGATCCATCAGGGCGTTGATCTGCTGCGTGACCGTGATCTCCTGATCCAGCGCCAGTTGCACCGCGTCCGCTGCCGACGCAAACGCGCTGCGCGTACCGGGCGTGCTGGGGATGCTGACCGTGCCGCCTGCCTCCACCACATAGTGGACCAGGCGCATGGCGTGCTCCTTCTCCTCCTCGGCCTGGCGGTAGAAGTGCGCGGCGAGGCGGGGGAGGGCGTCGCTTTCGAAGTACGTGGCGATGTTCACGTACTGCAGCATTGCGCTGAATTCATGGCCGATCTGCTCGTTGATGGCGTTGTTGAGATCACTGCTGATGAGTTGCATGGATTTACTCCTTGATACGCTGCGAGGCAATGACATAACACGTGCTAGTGTAGCCTACGAGACTGCGAGGAGATGGCGCGTAATGAAGCGCCCCACCTCCGCGAACGCCTCGTCCTCCTGCTGGACGAGGCCCGGGAAGAAGAAGAAGGAGAAGGAGAAGCCGTTCGGCATCCCTGCCCGCACGTAGAGAGCGACATGCCGGTTGCCTGCCTCCCGCAGCTTGCCAGCAAAGGCGCGGGCGCTGTCGATCATGCCATCGTGAGTGCCTACCACTAGCATGGTTGGAGGGTAGCCCACCAGGTTGCCGTTCATGGGGCTGACGTGCGGGTGATCCCACTGGTCGTAGCGCACGTACGCGCCACGCATGAACCCGGCGAACGCGGCGTCGTAGACGATGCCAAGGGGAGCCTGCTCGTTGAACAAGGCGTAGTTCTCGAAGCGGAAGTGCGTCACCGGCCCCAGCGCGATGATGGCGTTCGGCATCTCGTGCCCCTGGGCACGCAGGCGCTGCGGCGCGGCGGGATCGCGCAGGTCAATACGAGAGAGCCCCGGCCCTCCCGTGAGCTTGTCGACCGGCGGCGGGCCTGCCTCTGCCGGCTGGCCCGCGGTTTCTTGTGGTTCCCGACTGGTCATGAACGGCGAAACCCCTGTAGTTCAACCATGTCTCTTTCACTGGTGTTGGCCTTCCCGGGCAACCTCCCGTACCCACCAGATCTCATCGCTCCACGCACCGGCCATCCTCCGTGACGCCCGCGAAGCACTTGCGCATCGCCATTGCCCACCTGGCGTACCCATGCGCACGGTAGGCGTCCTGCGCCCCATCATTCTCGAACCCGGTGATGACCACGATTTCCATTGCCCCGGCCGCTGCCGCCACGGTTTCGACCTCCGTCATCAGCGCCCGCGCGAGGCCAAGGCGGCGAAAGGGCGGATCGACGTAGAGATCAGTCAACTCGGCGTACGGCGCATCGCCCTGCAAGTGCGGCACGAGCCGCAAGCAGGCGAACCCGGCCATCGTACCCTCGACCTGGGCCACGTAGGTCGTCAACACCTGCGCGCAGCCCTGCATCCGCACGGCCACCTGCTCCGGCGTGGCTCCCGCGCCATCGAAGCGGTCCAGGAGCACCGCCAGCTCCGCGGCGTCGTCCCGCGTTGCCTGGCGGACCATGACCTGCTCCATCTCTCACCCTCCAGTAAATGACCCTCACCCCAACCCCTCTCCCGGTGCGCGGGAGAGGGGCTCATTGCCCCAGGCGTGTGTGCCAACATCAAGGTGTTGACGCCAGTTTCCAAGGTGCGGGCTGTCCTTCGGCTCCCCGGTTCCGCGCACCAGGGGGCCGGAGGTGAGGGCGCTGACCACGCCTAAACCGGCCACGCCTCCTGCCGTGAGCCCATGTCCCAGAACATCCACTCGAAGCGGCTGGTGGTCACGAACGCCCCGATCACGGCGGTACGCTGCGTTGGCCCCAGGTCCGCACCAACGCGGTCCATCTCCTCCAGCACGCGTTCCACGGTTTCCCCGTACTCCTCGCCGCCATACGTGGCGATCCAGCGCTGGAAGAGGGGATCGCCCGAACCTTCGGCCAGCAGCATTTGCCCCACCTCGCGGTAGATCCAGTAGCAGGGCAGGACCGCGCCCAGCAGCTCCGCGTAGTCCCCGGCGTACGCCTGGCGCAGCAGGTAGCTGGTGTAGGCCAGGTTCACTGGCGCCATCGGAGTCTGCTCCACCTCGGCCCGGGTGATGCCGAAGTCGGCGAAGAAGGTGTCATGCAGGCTCCCCTCGGCCGCCATGATGCCGCGCACGTGCTCCGCGAACATCGCTGAGACATCGCTGCGCGGCGCCCGCGCCGAGGCGATACTCAGGCAGCGTGCGTAGTCCCGCAGGTAGAGCGCGTCCTGGATGATGTAGAAGCGGAAGGCGTCTATCGGCAGCGTGCCGTCGATCAGCCCGCGCAGAAAGGGCATGCGCACGATCTCCGCGTAGATCGGCTCGATCGCCCGCCACAATTCGCCAGTAAAGCCTGGCCGCTCGCCCCGTTGTCCTGTCATGCGCTCCCGTCCCATTGCCGAATTGTGGTCTGGCTCGCCATGCTGGCCCTTTCTTCAGTTTGCCATCGAGGGCAATCTAATGACTGGACGCTGCGGTAAGTGTGCCAAGAATGCCAACTTTCGCGGTGGCCTAGTTCTGGCAGAGTTATCGCCGCCCCGGACCTCTGGCGGTGTGCCGGCACAATGACTACGTCATCTCCTTGTTAGAATCCCTCCATCAACGAATGAAGATCGATTCGCCCTCGCGATGGAGCGGGCCCCTACATGCGCGCCGTGGATATCTCCAACCCGATCATCAACTCGCCCTTCCGCGAGCCGACGCGCCATTTCCGGTTCGATGCCGACGGCATCACGGACGAACTGGTGGATGGCCGCCGCGTCAGCGCGTATTTCATGCCGATTGCCGGGCCGAAGAAGAAGAAGGCGCAGACGACACTCGAAGGGGACTTCGGGCGTGAGCACCTGACCGAGAATGACCTGGTCAACCGCATCCGGGAGCGGATCGACCTCTGGCGGCGCGGCAAGTACCGTGACGTGACGCCAACAACGCGGCGGTTGCTGGAGTACTGGACGGACGAGGAGCGCGAGAAGCGGCTCTTTTTCTGCCAGATCGAGGCGCTGGAAACGGCGATCTACATCACCGAGGTTGCGCCGAAATACGACCCCTGGATCGTGGCCCGGCTGCGGGAAGCGAACGACACATCCAACCCCGGCCTGCCCCGGGTGGCGCTGAAGATGGCCACCGGCTCCGGCAAGACGGTGGTGATGGGCATGCTGATCGCCTGGCAGGCGTTGAACAAGCTCGCCAGTCCACAGGATCGCCGCTTCACCGATGCCTTCCTGATTGTGACGCCGGGCATCACGATCCGGGACCGGCTGCGCGTGCTGATGCCCAACGACCCGGAGAACTACTACCGGCAGCGGGACCTGCTGCCGGCGGACATGCATGAACAACTCGGGCAGGCCAAGATCGTCATCACCAACTACCACGCATTCGGCCTGCGCGAAAAGATGCAGGCGAGCAAACTGGCGAAATCGATCCTGCAACCAGCCGAGGGCGTGTTCACGGAGACGCCGGACGAAATGGCGCGGCGCGTCTGTCGGGAACTGGGGACGAAGCGCGAGATCATTGTCCTGAACGACGAGGCGCACCACTGCTACCGCCGCAAGCCCGATGGTGTGGCGGACAAGCTCACGGGCGAGGACCGGGAGGAAGCGAAGCAGCGCGACGAAGAGGCGCGCATCTGGATCTCCGGCGTCGAGGCGATCCAGAAGAAGATCGGTATCAAGGCGATCTACGATCTTTCGGCGACGCCGTTCTTCCTGCGTGGCTCTGGCTACTCGGAAGGCACGCTCTTCCCCTGGGTGGTCTCCGACTTCTCGCTGATCGACGCCATTGAATCCGGCATCGTCAAGGTGCCGCGCGTGCCGGTGGCGGACAACGCGATGTCCGGCGAGTCGCCCACCTATCGCGACCTCTGGAGCCGCATCCGGGACCAATTGCCGCGCAAGGGCAAGAAGACCGAGGCGGTCGACGGCGAGCCGAAGCTGCCTGTGGAATTGCAGGGCGCCCTGCACAGCCTCTACGGCAACTACGCGGAATCGTTCCGCCGCTGGGAAGAGAACACCGAGGCCCGCGACCGGGGCCTGACCCAGCCGGTGTTCATCGTGGTCTGCAATAACACCAACGTCTCGAAGATGGTCTACGACTACATCGGCGGCTGGGCAAAGCCGTTCGGGGAGACGACGCGCGTGCAGGCGGGCGCGCTGCCGCTGCTGCGAAACGATGATGCGGCAGGCGGGTGGCTGGCCCGGCCGAGCACGATCTTGGTGGATAGCGCGCAACTGGAATCCGGCGAGGCGATGAGCGCCGACTTCAAGCAGGTGGTTGCCCACGAGATCGACGAGTTCAAGGCGGAGTACCGCGCCCGCTTCCCCGGCCGTGACGTCTCCGAAATCAGCGACGAGGACCTGCTGCGCGAGGTGATGAACACGGTCGGCAAGCCGGGCAAGCTGGGGGAGCAGGTGCGCTGTGTCGTCAGCGTCTCCATGCTCACCGAGGGCTGGGACGCCAACACGGTTACCCATGTGCTGGGCGTGCGCGCATTCGGCACGCAGCTCCTCTGCGAGCAGGTGGTGGGGCGGGCGCTGCGCCGCATGAGCTACGCCGCAAACGAGCAGGGGATGTTCGAGCCAGAGTACGCCGAGGTCTACGGCGTGCCCTTCTCCTTTATCCCCGGCAATGGCACGGCGGAGCCGCCCAAGCCTGGCGCGATCCCGACCCGTGTGCGTGCCCTGCCGGAGCGCATCGCGCAGGAGATCACCTTCCCGCGCCTGATTGGCTACCGCTACGACCTGCCCAGCGAGCGCCTGGCGGCGACCTTCGGCCCGGACGCGCAGATGTTGCTGACGACGGCGGATGTGCCGACGAGTACCGAGAATGCCCCGATCATCGGTGAATCGAGCGTGCATACGCTGGACGAACTTCGCGAGCACCGCGAGAACGAGGTGATCTTCCGCCTGGCCAAGCTGACGCTGGAGCGCTACTTCCGCGACGACGACGGCAACGACCGCCCCTGGCTCTTTCCGCAGATGGTGGCCATCACCCGGCGCTGGTTGCAGGAGTGCCTGCACCTGAAGGACGACACCTTCCCGCAGCTCCTGCTGCTGCACCAGTTCGCGCACGATGCCAGCGACCGCATCTACCACGCGATCACGGCGGCCGAGGCGGGGCAGGCCACCCTGAAGCCGATCCTGCGCCCCTACGACGCGGTAGGCTCGACACGCTACGTGGACTTCGACACGACGAAGCCGACGTATGTCACCGACGCGGGCAAGTGCCACGTCTCCCATGTCACCGCCGACACGACGTTCTGGGAGCAGAAGGCGGCGCAGACACTGGAGGAGATGGACGAGGTGGTGCGCTACGTGAAGAACCAGAGTCTGGGCTTCACTATCCCGTACACGCTGAACGGCGAGGAGCGCAACTACATCCCCGACTTCATCGCGCTGGTCGATGACGGGCACGGAGCGGATGACCTGCTGAATCTGATAGTCGAAGTCACCGGTGAGAAGAAGCGCGACAAGGCCGCCAAGGTGGCGACGGCACGCAACCTGTGGGTACCGGCGGTGAACAACCACGGCGGGTTTGGCCGCTGGGCATTCATCGAGGTCAGCGACCCGTGGGAAATGCAGGAACTGATCCGGGCGTTCACCGCGCAGGGCGCTGCGGCATAAGGAGCGAGTCATGAAGCCAACAGCCACAGGCGCTGGAACCCGCGTGGAATTCCTGCGGCACCACGACACGAGGCTCAACATCCCGACCGAGGAGTTGCGCGGCTTCGTGGCGGAAGAGGAGAGCACCTACGACACCACGTTCTACCCGCGCGATCCCTCGCTGGACCCGCAACTGGTCTGGCGCGGCAAGGACCAGCAGGACACCTCACCGCTGGAGGTGCCAGTGCTGCCGATCTACATCCAGGAGAAGATCCACCCGCGCGCCCTGATCGAGGACCTGAAGCGCTCCGGCGCGGGGGGCAGGGTATCTGCGGAAACGCAGCTTGATCTTTTCGGGAGTTTCTCCGGGCTAGAGGACGACTTCACGAAATCAGTCGAGTTCTACCAGCACGACCAGCACTGGTCGAACCGCATGATCCTGGGCGATTCGTTGCTGGTGATGAACAGTCTCGTGGAGAAGGAGGGTATGAAGGGGAAAGTCCAGACGATCTACCTGGACCCACCGTATGGGATCAAATTCTCCTCAAATTGGCAAGTCTCAACACGGAAACAGGACGTCAAGGACGGCAAGATTGACGACGCTACCCGGCAGCCAGAGCAAGTGCGGGCCTTCCGTGACACATGGAAACTTGGTATCCACTCCTACCTTGCCTACATGCGTGACCGGGTGGTTGTGGCGCGTGAGTTGCTAACTGAGACGGGGAGTATCTTTGTTCAAATCGGTGATGAGAACGTCCATCTCGTCCGCTCTGTCCTCGACGAGGTCCTAGGATCTGAGAATTTTTGCGGTCAAATTGTCTTTGCGAAAACCAGCGGTTATGACACGAACTTAGTAACTGGAGTGGTCGACTACATTCTTTGGTATGCCAAATCGCGGAACCAAGTCAAATACCATCAACTCTACCGACCCAAGGAAATTGGCGGCGAGGGCGTCGGCGAATATAGGAAGGCCGAACTCCCCGGTGGCTCAGTTGTTAACGTAGACCCCCACGATTCTGACGCTGTCAAAGCCTTGCCTCAAGGCACCCGGTTGTTCCGAGCGGACAACATCACAACCCAGGGGAACCCGATTTTCGAGGTGGAGGTGGAAGGCCGTAAGTTCTCGGGTCCGTATAAGACCAATCCGGCTGGAATAAAAAAACTGGTTGCCGCTCACAGGGTGCTTGCCAGGAGAGACTCGATCTCATACAAGCGATATGTCGACGATTTCGCAGCAATCCCTCTCAACGGTCTTTGGGCGGATACAGTCATAGCTGGAAGACGTGGAGAGAAGGTCTACGTTGTGCAGACTCTGCCCAGAGTTATTGAGCGCTGCATCTTAATGACGTCCGATCCTGGTGATTTAATTCTCGACCCTACAGGTGGGAGCGGTACCACAGCTATTGTGGCAGAGGAGCGGGGCAGGCGCTGGATTGTCATCGACACCAGCCGCGTCGCCCTGGCTCTAGCCCGGACGCGCCTGATGACGGCCCGCTACCCGTTCTACCTTCTGGCCGATTCCCCCGAAGGTGCGGCCAAGGAAGCCGAACTGGCAGGGGTGCTGCGCGGGACGACCGTCACGTCAAACGACGTACGCCACGGCTTCGTCTACAAGCGCGTGCCGCACGTCACGCTGAAGTCGATCGCCAACAACCCGGACATCCGTGAGGGGATGACCCGAGCCGAAATCGACGCGGCCATTGCCCGCCACGCGGACACCGAAGTCCTCTACGACCAGCCCTATGAGGACAAGAAGACAATCCGCGTCACCGGGCCGTTCACGGTCGAAAGCCTCTCGCCGCACCGCGTCCTCGCCGTCAGTGACGACAACCTCGACGGTCGGGTCAGCACGAAGGAGGCGGAGCGGCAGCAGGACTTCGCGACCATGATCCTGGAGAACCTGCGGAAGTCGGGGGCCCAGAACACCTACGCCAACGAGCGCCTGGTCTTCGACACGCTGGAGCCCTACGCGGGCACGTGGCTTCAGGCGACCGGCACGTACACCAACGCCAGCGGCGAGCCGAAGCGCGTCTCCGTGTCGCTCGGGCCGGAGCACGGCACGGTTGGTCCGGAGCAGGTCAAGGAGGCCGCCAAGGAAGCGATGCAGGGGGCAGGGCACGACATCCTGCTCATCTGCGGCTTCGCTTTCGACCCGCACGTCTCCGAGGAGGCGAAGCGATACGGCCGACTGACCGTGCTGCCTACCAAGATGAACCCCGACCTGGCCATGGGCGATGAATTGCTGAAGAAGACCGGCGCGGGCAACCTGTTCATGGTCTTCGGCGAGCCAGAGGTCCAGATCACGACCGAGGCGGACGGGCGCATCGTCGCCGCCATCACCGGGCTGGACATCTACGACCCCACCACCGGCGACATCCGCTCGTCATCGGCTGGCAACCTGGACTACGACATCGCCGCCTGGTTCATCGACACGAACTACGACGGCGAAAGCTTCTTCGTCCGCCATGCCTACTTCACCGGCGGCAACGAGCCCTACGACAAGCTCAAACGCGCCCTGCGTGCCGAGATTGACGAGGACGCCTGGGAGAGCCTGTACAGCACTACTAGCCGCCCTTTCCCACGACCCAACACCGGCAAGATCGCGATCAAGGTCATCAACCACTATGGGGATGAGGTGCTGAAGGTGTTCCCGGTGTAGGGGGTGTTGCTGCGCTCAAGGGGTGCCACTTCGTTCAGGGGGTGAAGGAGAACGAGAGGAAGTAGTTTTCCTTCACCCCCTGAGGGCGTCAGCACGACACCCTGAGCGCAGCGGCACCCCCTCGCTATCCCAGCATCCGCTCCATCACCACCACATCCACCCACTGCCCATCCAGCATCCCCTGCTCGTGGTAGACCCCGACCTGGGTGAAGCCGTGGCGCTCGTAGAGGCGCATGCCAGCGGCGTTCGTGGGGAAGGCGGCCAGGACGAGTTTGTGGTAGCCGAGGGCCTGGGCGCGTTCGACCACTGCGCCCAGGAGCGCGTTGCCAACCCCGCGCCCACGCGCCTCCCGCGCCACGTAGACGGAGAAGTCGCCGACGTGGTCGTAGGCCGGGCGCGGGTTGAAGCGGTTGAGGGAGGCCCAGCCCAGGACGGCGCCCGTACTGTCGACAGCTACCAGCACCGGGTGCCGCCGCTCGCGTGCCGCCAGCCACCCGGCGCGCTCCTCGGGGGAGCGCGGCTCCGTCTCCAGTGTGGCCACGCGGTCCTCGATCCCCTGGTTGTAGATGCGGGCGATAGCTGGGGCGTCGTCGGGCGTCGCGTCCCGGATCTCCAGCCCACCCGCCGCCCGTGTCTCCACCGCCAGCCCTCCCATTCCCGTGCCTGTTGCGCCACCCCACCCAGGTGAGCGACCATCCGCGGCACTTGATGTTCAGGCGTGAGAGAGGGCCTGTCAATCCCAGGCTGCTGTTCGTGCGGTCTGAATCCCACGGGGATCTTGTGGCTTCGATTCACCAGCAATACCTCATGGTCTTGCGCCGTGGTACCGTGCGCACCTCTATCTTTTGATTATGGATAGGGAACTCCACAATGATCAGGAGAAGGCCATGTCAGGTCAGGAACAGCTTCGGAACGCTCTTGTCGATCTTCACGCTGGGCGGCTTTCGCGCCGCGGCTTCATGCAGCGCGCCCTCGGCCTCGGGCTGACCGCGCCGGTCGCCCTCAACCTGCTCCGACTCAGTGACGCTGCCGCGCAGGATGCGACGCCGGGCGCAACGCCAGGACCCGGCCAGACTGCTGCGCCAACCAGCGGCACCGAGGGCCAGGCGCGCGGCGCGGGCGGCGAGTTGAGAATCCTGCAATGGCAGGCGCCCACCACGCTGAACATGCAACTGGCAGGCAGCTTCAAGGATCAGCTTGCGTCCTGCCTGGTCACCGAGCCGCTGATCCACTTCCTGCCGGATGGCACGCCGATCCCCTGCCTGGCGGCGGAGGTACCCTCACAGGAGAACGGGCTGGTGGCCGCCGATCTGACCACCGTCACCTACCCCCTGCTGGAAGGCGTGCTCTGGAGCGACGGTGAGCCCTTCACCGCTAACGACGTCGTCTTCACCTGGCAGTGGGTGATCGATCCCGCCAACCAGGCTGCCACTGCTTCGCTCTACGATGCCATCGAGAATGTCGAGGCGGTCGACGACCTGACCGCGAAGATCACGTTCAAGGAGCCACAGCTCGGCTGGTACAGCTACTTCTCCTCGGCGCAGAGCGGCGGCATCCTGCCGCGGCACGTCCTCTCCACCGGGGCTGATGCAGCCGCCACATTCACCACGCAGCCGATTGGCACCGGTCCGTACGTGGTGACCTCGTTCACGCCGAACGACAACGTGCAGTACGCCGTCAACGAGAATTACCGCGAGCCGAACAAGCCCTTCTTCGCGACGGTCAACCTGAAGGGCGGCGGTGATGCCACCTCCGCCGCGCGGGCCGTACTGCAGACGGGTGAGTGGGATTTCGCCTGGAACCTGCAGGTGGACCCCGAACTCCTGCGCTCCTTCGAGGGCGAGGGGCAGGGGAACCTGGTCATCGTCCCCGGTACCGCGGTCGAGTTCCTGACCCTCAACTTCTCCGATCCGAACCAGGAGGTTGACGGCCAGCGCTCGCAGTGGCAGACGCCCAATCCGGTCCTCAGCGACAAGGCGGTCCGCCAGGCGCTGGCGCTCGGCGTTGACCGCCAGGCCATCTCGGAGCAGTTCTACTTCGGCCCTCCGGGCGAGCCACCCGCCAGCAACATCCTGCTCGGCATCGCCGGCGCCACCTCGCCGAACACCACCTGGGAGTTCAACCTGGACAAGGCGAACGCGCTGCTGGACGAAGCCGGCTGGGTACGCAACGGCGACCTGCGCGAGAAGGACGGCGTGCCGCTGCGCCTGACCCTGGCCACCACCTCGCAGAACGAGGTGCGCCAGAACACCCAGGCCCTGCTCAAGAGCGACTGGAGCAAGCTTGGCGCGGACATCCAGCTCCTGGAGATCGAGGCCAGCGTCTTCTTCGATACGTCAGCCGGGAACGACCAGAACTTCTACCACATGTACTGGGACATCTCGGAGTACGCCTGGAGCCCGGCCGGTCCGTACCCGCTCTCCTACATGCTGCGCTGGGTCAGCCACGAGGGCGAGAACATTCCACAGGCGGACAACGGCTGGGCGGAGGTCAATGAGTCCCGCTACAACAACCCGGACTACGACGCTCTCTACGACCAGGCCGCCAGGACGACCGACCCCGACCGCGCCAACGAGCTCTTCATCGAGATGAACGACACGCTCATCAATGACGTGGTCGTCATCCCGTTGGTGCAGCGCGCCTCGGAGAAGTACGCCCTGGCCAGCACGCTCAACGCGGACAACGTCGCCGCCGGGCCGTTCGAGTCGCTGTACTGGAACATCGCGAACTGGAACCGCGTGGGCGAGTAAAAGCCCTTGCCCCAGCCCCTCTTCCGGTGCGCGGGAGAGGGGCATTCCATTGCCTCGAGGGGAGTGGCAACACCGGTAGCAGTCACTCTTTGCTGCGAATCGGTGGCCTGAAGCACCGATGCTGTCACCCTCACTCTGTGTCATCTCGAGCTTGTCGAGATCTCTCGCTCACCTGACCACCCAGGAAACCGTCCGCACGACCTGATCGGTAACCTCGAGATTCGTATCCTGACACGCCGAGATCCCTCTACTACGCTCGGGATGACACCTGAGAGTGGATGACTCTATCAAGGCATCGATCGCACTGCAGCAGATTGTTCGGGAAACTGGAACACCCAGTATCCTCGATCAATAGGACGAGAAGGGTTGCCAGGCTTCGACAAGAGGCATATGTAGTAACAATTATCACCCAATATACCATATATGGTATAATTGAGCAATTGAGGTGCTAGATACAGGGTCGAGCATTCTGTGAACACGTTGAGCCTTGAAAGCCGTAGGCATCGGACGACACGGTTCTCTGGAACAGGATGTGCTGGGTACCGGCAAGGCAAGGACAGGCAAGATGTACGTTGAACACCGGTACGAACTCCCTGCGGGGCTGCAAGCATCGCTGAAGGCGAAGACGCCACGCTTCGGCTTCAACGGCCTGGGCGAGACGACTTTCTACCGCAGCTACTCCCGCCCCGTTCGCGACAGCTTCGGGCAGATCACTGGCCAGGAAGACTGGGCCGATGTCGTCTCGCGCGTCATCACCGGCACCCTCTCCATCGCCAAGGACACCTCCCTGCGCCGCCAGGGTCTGGCCTGGGACGCCACGCTCTGGGACGAGCGTGCCTGGCGGATGGCCGAGATGATGTTCGACATGAAGTGGCTGCCGCCGGGGCGCGGCCTCTGGCTGAACGGCACCGATTACATCTACGAACGCGGCGGCATGGGCCTTTACAACTGCTGCTGGTGCGATACCCGCGCCACTCGCCCGCTGGCGGACGATGCCGATTTCATCATGGACGCGCTCATGTGCGGGGTCGGGGTCGGCTTTGCGGCGCAGGACCGTGGGCTGCGCATGCCCGGGCCAGACCGGCTGCAGCGCCGCACGCACGTCATCCCCGATTCTCGCGAGGGGTGGACCGACTCCGTCCGGCAACTGATCCGCTCGTACGAGGCCGGCGAACCCATTGTCGAGTTCGACTACTCCGAGTTGCGCCCGAAAGGAGCGCCGATTCGGGGATTCGGCGGTGTCTCAAGTGGACCCGCGCCCCTCATACTGCTGCACGAGCGCATCCGTGAGTTCTGCGAGCAATACCTGGCGCACCAGGCCGGAAAGGCCCCGGACTACACCGAGACCCGCCTCATCGCCGACGTCATCAACGCCATCGGCGTCGCCGTGGTCGCCGGCAACGTGCGGCGCTCGGCGGAGATCATGCTCGGGAATGTGGATGACCCGGTCTTCGCGGACCTGAAGAACCACGAGCGCTTCCCCGAGCGTGCTCCCTGGATGCACCTGTCAAACAACTCCGTACGCCTCTATGAGGACGCGGATTTCGCCCAGCTCCCGGCTATCGCGGCGCGTATCCGCCAGAACGGCGAGCCCGGCTTCCTGAACATGATCAACATCGGGAAGTACGGCCGCTTTGGGGATGCCGCCGGCTCGGAGCTTATGCCGGGCTACATCCTGCCCTATGACCACGCCACCGGCATCAATCCCTGCGCCGAGATCCCCCTCGAGAGCTACGAGACCTGCGTCCTGAGCGAGGTCTTCCTCACCCGCTGCGACAGCGACGCCGAGATCCTCGACGCGATGGCCTGCGCCGCGATGTACGCCACCATCGTGCAGTGGCTGCCGACGCACCGACCCGAGACGAACAACGTCAATGCGCGCAACCGCCGCATCGGCGTCAGCCTCTCGGGCGTCTTCGACTGGTACGAGCGGGAAGGCATGAGTCGCCTGGTGCGCATGATGCGCGATGGCTACCGCCATGTCCGCCAGACGAATCTCGACCTGGCGGACGCGTTCGGGATGCGCCCGGCCATCCGCGTCACCACGATCAAGCCGTCCGGCAGCATCAGCAAGTTGGCCGGCTGCAGCTCCGGCATCCACGCGCCGGAGTACACGCACTACCTGCGCCGCATCCGCCTCGACGCCGAGTGGCCTGGCCGCGGCGTCCTCGATGCAGCGGGAATCCCGTCGGAGCCGGAGGCCAACGATCCCCAGGGCACGGTGGTTTACGAATTCCCCATTCGCGCCGATCACGGCTGGCCAGTGCGCACCGTGGACCAGGTCTCGATGTGGGAGCAGGCCATGCTCGTCATGGCCGCGCAGCGTCACTGGGCGGACAACTCCGTCAGTGTGACGGTCAAGTTCGATCCGCAGCAAGATGGCGGTGATATCGAGCACCTCCTGGCGCTTGTCGCCAGCAACGTCAAGAGCCTGTCGATGCTGCCCATCTTCAACCCGGAAGTGAAGGTGCTGCGCACGGCGGCCACCACCGAGAGCGGGCAGACGCTGCTCCAGGGAGGAGTGCCCGTCTGGGAGGAATCGATCCTCTGGGACGAAGACGCCGTGAAGCGAGCCACGGACCTTATTGCCCGCACCGACGCGAACGACCCCTTCGCGCCGCACATCATCAAGAAGGTGCCGTACGCGCAACTGCCGGAGGAGCCGGTAACCGGTGCCGACTACGAGGAGCGCCTCGCCCAGATTCGGCCGCTGAGCTGGGGCACGTTCACCAGCCACGATGACGGCGCCGGCGAACGCTACTGCACCGCAGACGCCTGCGAGATCGACCTCGTCGAGATCCGCAAACAGGCAGGCGAGCGCGTCCAGGGCTAACGCTCTACCAGGTTCGCCGCACGCATCCCGATACCTTTTGGAGTGACACTCCCATGAGGGTTCGGGGTGCGTCGCCCGATCAGGGTGAATGCACACCAGCAGCCACAGGCGACACCCTTCCGCCAACAACTCACCACGCATTTGCCCAATGAGCTCTCGCTGGACGCGGTCACCGATTGGTTTGCCAGTGGGAGTTAGGGTGTTGATCTGCAGGATGATCCTGGCGCGAGCCACCGCACGAATGCCGTCAATCTCGCCGTGGCCAAGCGGGCAGACAACGTGCTCATATGGTGCGTCTCAAGAGAGTTAGCAGGAGCAATGTGGGGGATAGACGACGAGATTCTTCGCCTGCGGGCTCAGCATGACTGGCGAAAGAGGAGGGTCTCCCCGACAACTTCCCGCAGATGGACCACCCAGTAGCGTGCCTCAGGAGCCGCGTCTGTCCGAGGTGTCACTCGCTCCCACGTGTCGTCCTGAGCGAAGTCGAAGGATCTCGTCCCCCGCCCACCATGGTCCGAGGTCGCGCCCGACTTCGGATGTCATCCTGACGCAGGAAGGATCTCGTTCTCCTGGCCCTCGCACTCTACCTCTGCTCGATTCACCGACCACCCGAGAGGGCGTTCGTTCGAGGAACAAGCTGTGCTCGAAGCCGGATACGAGGTCTCTCGGCCAGCTCGAGGAACGAACTGTTGGCTCGGGAGCGACGTGCCCAATAGGCTATGCGCTACTCCGCCCTCTCCCCCACCAGCAGCGCCACCGGGCAGGTGAAGGTGCCGTCTGGCTCCAGGTGCAAGCTCTCCTGCACGCTAGCGGGCGCGTTCGCGAAGAGCGTGCGGATCTGAGCGGCAGCCGCTTCAGGCGTGCGCATGCGGGTCGTCCAGTTGGCGAAGTCCAGGCGTAGCGGGAAACGTCCGGCATCGGTGACGGCCAGGTCGGCGTCCTCGAGCATGGTGAACCACTGGCCGATCGTGTGGTCACGGACGTGGGAGGGGTCGCGCAGGATCTCGGCGGTGTTCAGCACCGTATCGCTCGTTGGGTCATCCGGGGACACGATATCGACCAGCAACAGGCGCCCACCTGGCCTCAACACCCGTGCCCACTCCTTCGCCGCCTGGGCCGGATGGGGGAAGTGATGGGCCGCGTAGCGGCAGGTCACGATGTCGAAGCTGGCGTCCAGGAAGGGCAGGGCTTCCGCGTCTCCGGCCACAAACGCGATGTTGGTTACGCCCTGCTCAGTAGCAAGCTTCTGCGCGGTGGTCAACATCGCTTCCGTCAGATCGAAAGCAGTAACCTCGGCGGCCTGGCTCGCGAAGGCGATCGCCGTGTGCCCCGCGCCAGTGGCGACATCCAGCACCCGCTCGGTCCCCTGCAGGTTACCCGCTGCCACCATCGCATCCAGATCGGGGCCACCAGCGTGCACGGCGCTCGTCACGTACGCCGCGGCAACCGGGCCAAACTGTTCCTGTACGGAATCCTGGACGTTTCTCATCATGTCATCCTGCATCGACGATCCATCGTAGTGAGCAATCTTGCCACTCTCGCGCGCATCGCGTTGCGACAGGCAACCGCTCATCTTCCATACTGCTGCAACGATTGAGCTGGCGCGCTGTGACACGCGCCGCAGCACCAGGAGACCTCATGCCCGATTCCTCACCAGACCTCATCGACCAGTTAGCGGGCCTCGCGCCTGATTCCCCTGTCGCCGCGCTTCGGCGCGAGAAGCCCAACCTCGTGGCCTTCGCGCAGGCCAGTGACCAATCGCTGCTGGAGCCCGCCAATCCCGGCGATCTCTCGCTCCTGGAGCGGCATGCGGTGGCCTATCGGGTTGGGCTGTTGACCGGCTTCCCGGTGGTGGAAAAGCGGCACCGCCGCCGCCTGCTCGATTTCGGGCGAACGGACCTTGCCTCGCACATCGAACGCTATCCGGACGTCAAGCTGGAACCGCGGCTGGCGGCAATCGTCCGCCACACGGACCTCGTCACCCTCCGGCCAGGCGATGCAGGCCCGGAGGATATCGCCGCCCTGCACGCGGCGGGCCTCACCCCGGCGGCGGTCGTCACGCTCGGGCAGTTGCTCGGCTACCTCAGCTACCAGATCCGGGCCATCGCCGTGGCTCGCGCCTTCGCGGAGGGACCAGAGCCTGTACGTGCGCCGACGAAGGAGCGCCCACAAGCGGACCCCAGCACTACGCAGCGAGCGCCGCGCCAGCGCCTGCGCTTCTCCAGCACCCGCTTCGATTGGCAGCCCTGGACCGCCACCATCGCCGAAGGGGATGCGACCCCGGAGCAGTGGCAGGTGCTGGATGATGTGGTGCCGGCCATGAAGAGGAATCCCTATTACCTGCTCCTGGCGCAGGACCCGGAACCCCTGCGCCAGCGCACGGGCCTCTTCAACGGGATCATGAAGGGGGAGGGCGGCTCGGAGAAATCGGACCGGGAGCTGGCCGCCGTCGCGACATCGCGGGTGAACGGCTGCGTCTACTGCGCCGCCGTTCACGCCTCTGCCTACAACCAGATGACTGGCGACACGGACCAGATGCAGCGCATCCTGGATGAAGGCATCAACACCCAGTTGCGCGAGCGCGAGCGCGCCATCGTCAATGTCTCCGTGAAGCTGACCGAGGACCCGGCGGGGTTCACCGCCGCCGATCTGCAGCCGCTGCGCGACCTCGGCTTCAGTGACCTGGAGATCCTGGACATCACCAATGGCGCGGCAATCTTCGCCTGGGCCAACCGTCTGCTGCAGACCCTGGGCGAAAGCACGCTGGCAACACCACCCACTGCCTGAGACTGAAAGCCGGCGCGGCCCCGCCTGTGGTGAGCGTAACTGCTGCAAGGGGGGCGTGGTGGCGGCAACGGTTGCTGCAATGAGTAGGGATGCCGCGCCCAGATCTGCCTACGGGTTCGCGCCCTTCGCCTTCGGGGTGTCCGGCTCGGCGTCCCACTCCTGCCAGGAGGCGGAGTAGAGCGCGACGCTCGGGTACCCCAGCCAACGCAGGGTGAAATCGGTGACGGCGGAGCGCGCGCCAGTCAGGCAATAGGGCACCACATGCTTGTCCGGCGTTACGCCAGCCTCCGCGTACATGGCGCGCAGCTCGTCCGCCGGTCGCCAGAAGGGGGGGGCATCCTCGCCGACGTTGCGCAGGAAATTGACGTTGACGGCGCCAGGGATATGGCCCCGCTCATACTCCTCCGGCGTGCGCGCATCCACCAGCACCCAATCCGGATCCTCCAGGTGCTCCACGATCTCTGGCAGGCGAGCCAGCATCTCCCAGCGCCGGTCCGCGGCGACGGGCGGTGAGCTGGCCACGCTCGGTGCGGCCGGGTTCGGCGTTTCCTCTCCGTTCTCCTGCTGCCAGGCCAGGAAGCCGCCGTCCAGCACCTGGACGTTCCCGTACCCCAGCAGGCGCATGACCCACCACGGCCTCGGCGCAAAGAGCGAGCCATCGTCATAGATGACGATCTCATCGTCCCGATTCAGCCCAACCCGGGCGAAGAGCGCCGCCATGTTGTCTGCCCAGCCGGTCACGGCGACATCATCGACCGTGTCCATCAGCTCCATTTCGTGCCAGTCGGTCAGTTGGGAACCCGGAATAAAGCCCTGCGCCTGCGCGGCGTCTCCAGCCAGCGCTACCGGACGAAATGCCGGGCTTTCCAGAAGCGTCAAAACTGCCTCGGCCCCGATCAGGTGACCAGGTTGTGTTGGTTGTGGAGTTGCCTGGGCATGACCTGTGGCAACCCGCTTCAGCGTCAGGCCAGCTCCCGTGGCCACCGCACCCACCACGACCCGGCGCCGCGTGAAACGCCTGCTCTTTTGCCCTGCCATGCACTTTCCTCCCGTATGCCTGACATGCGGCAGGCCAAGTGGTCATCCGACAAGGCCGCCGGCGTGTTTGCAGGAACTTTCATGCACTCAGACTACGCGCAAATTTGCAATTGCATGATGCGCGTTTTCTATCGATATGGTAAAACCGATGCACAGAGACAGGTGGGCGTGTCGTTCGGGTCGTCGAAAGACCTGTGTACCCGAACCGTCGCAATACTGCCGGAAAGCCGCATCGTAGCGTAGCGCCGTACCGGAGCGGCTATTGACTGCGCCATTGGGATCTGCCGGGGAGCACGAGACCCTACACCGCCGCGGATGGGCAGTCGTCAACAGGAGCGCAATGTGGCGAACTCCGTTGTGGTCATGAACGGATCGAATGGGTCACACAACGGGGACCCTGTCCGTCTCTCGCGCAAGCAGCGCGCGGTCGTCTCGTACATCGAGCACAACCCGAAGTTCGCGGCGTTCGCGACCGCGGGGGAACTCGGCGCGCGGGTGAACGTGCATCCCTCAACCGTCGTGCGGCTAGCCCAGTTGCTGGGCTACGATGGCTTCCCGGAGTTTCAGGCAGCCATACGGCACACCTACCTCTGCTCGCTGGACGCGATTTCGCTGAACCCACCCCACTCGCCGAGCCGTCTCGCTGATGTCGTGACCTCCTCGCTGGATCAGGATCTGCGCAACCTGGCCACGACCCGCGCCTCGCTGGACGGAAAGACCGTGCAACAGGTGGCCAGGCTGGTGGAAGCCGCGCCCGTCTCCCTGGCCATTGGCGGCGGTAGCCACGGTGGCCTGGCCCTCATCTTCAGCCACCTGTGCCGGTTCATGGGCCTTCCCGTGGACGCCGAGATCCGTGGCGGCATCTCCCTGGCCGCGCGCCTTTCGCAGGTGCAGCCGGGGCAGGTTGTGTTCGGCAGTTCGGCCTGGTGGGTCCTGAACGACACGCGTGAGGCGTTGTCCGTCGCGCGGGAACAGGGTGCGACCACCATTGCCATCGCGGATAGCCGCGCTTCTCCCCTGGCGCAGGTGGCGGATCACGTCCTGATCACCCGGAGCGAGAGCGTGTGTTTCAACCAATCACTGGTTGGGCACCTGGCGATCGTGAACGCCATTGTGGCGGAGATTGCCACCAATGGCAGTCCGGACATTCAGCAGCGCATGGTGCACTCGACAGCTATCGCCGAACGCCTGGGCGCTGTCTGGCAGCACACCGGCACGGAGTTCGAACGGGGAGACGCTTCGCCGAGGGAAGACGCGCTGCGCGCTTAGGGAAGTCGGCCTTGGGGAAAAAGGGAATAAGGGACGAGTCAAGGCTAAACTCTCCGCCCTTACCCCCTTATTCCCCAAGCCTCCAGAGAGGCGTCTTCCCCAAGCGCGTGAGCGCGTCTTCCCTCGTCAGGCGTAGGTCTCGGCGGCGAAGTCCGGCGTAGCCACGCCCTGCTCTTCCAGCCAGCGCTCGGCGTCCATGGCGGCGCGGCAGCCATCGCCGGCCGAGGTGATCGCCTGGCGGTAGCGGCGGTCACGCACGTCACCGGCGGCGAAGACCCCGGGGATGTTGGTCGCTGTCGTGACCGGGTCCTGCTTGGCGATGTAGCCGTGGTCGTCCAGCTCGATCTGCCCGGCCACCAGGTCGGTGTTCGGCTTGTGGCCGACCGCCACGAACACGCCATCCACAGGCAGCGTGCTCTCCTCATTGGTCGCGGTATTGCGGAGCCGCACGCCCTCGACGCGGTCGCTACCGACGACTTCCTCCACCACCGAGTTCCAGATAAAGTCGATCTTGGGGTTCTCCTGCGCCCGCTGCTGCAGCACCTTGCTGGCGCGCAAGCTCTCGCGGCGGTGGATCACCGTGACCTTGGTGGCAAAGCGCGTCAGGAAGAGCGCCTCCTCCAGCGCGGAATCCCCGCCGCCAACCACGGCGATTTCCTTGTCCCGGTAGAACCAGCCGTCACAGGTGGCGCAGGTGGAAACGCCGCGCCCGAACATTTCATCCTCGCCCAGCGCTTCCATGCGCTTGGCGCTGGCGCCGGTGGCCACGATGACGCTGTTCGCGTAGATGGTCTGAGTGGCGGTATCGATCTCGAAGGGGTGGACAGAGAAATCGACGCTCTCGACATCGATCGTCTGCACTTCGGCCCCGAAGCGCTCAGCCTGCGTCCGCAGGTCATTCATCATCTCCGGGCCCAGCACGCCCTCGGTGTACCCCGGAAAGTTCTCGACATCGCTGGTCAGGACCAGTTGTCCACCCCAGTAGACCCCACCGAGTACCAGTGGGTTGAGCGCGGCGCGCGCCGCGTAGATGGCGGCGGTCAGCCCGGCCGGTCCTGATCCGATAATGACGACTTGTCGCGGTTCTTCATTGAACGACATCTGTTCCTCCTGGATCCCTTGCGACAGCGTCAACGTTTTACGGTGTCGATGGGGTATCGTCTGGTGTAAGTACTCGTGGTGGTTCATGATTGCCAGCCGCGCGTACTGGAGAAACTCCGCACGGCTGTTGCGCATTCTACCAATCATGTAACGCATGACACGCTCTGTGTGATCCAGTTTGTGGTTACGCCAGCAAGGCGCACATGACAAAAAGCAGGAAAGGACACTGCCCTCGATGACCGAGCCGAATCCCGATGTCGCCAGCAAGCCGAGCCGGGCGGAAGCTTCCCGCCAGCGCCGCTCTGCCCGCGCGATCGCTGCTGAACGCCAGCGCAAGCAGACGGCCACGCGCACGGCCGTGATCGCCGTGGCGGCAATAGCGTTAGTCGCGATTGTTGGCTTCGTGCTCTTCAACCGTCAGCAGGCGTCGTTGGCCGTACCGGACGGGATCCAGACGTTCGCGTACCAGGGGGCGCAACACTCCGAAGACCCGGTGACCTACACCGAGCACCCACCGGCCGGCGGAACGCACAGCCCGGTCTGGCAGAACTGTGGCTACTACGCCGCGCCAATCCCGAATGAGACGGCGGTGCACTCCCTGGAGCATGGCGCCGTCTGGATCACGTACCAGCCGGATCTCCCGGCCGACCAGGTGCAGAAGCTGCAGGAATTGGCGGAGGCGCAGTCCTACATCCTGGTCAGCCCCATGGACGATCTTCCTTCTCCCGTGGTGGCATCGTCCTGGAACAAGCAACTGCAACTGACTGGTGCGGATGATCCCGGCCTGGAGCAGTTCGTCCGGCTGTACCGCCTCAACCGTGAAGTGCCCGAGCCAGGCGCTGCCTGTGCTGGCGGCTCGTCGGCGACGCTTTAGCCATGGCAGACCTGATTCACGACGACGCACTGGAAACGGAAGAGCACGCTCCCAGGCAGCGGAGCTGGCTCCCGCTCATCCTGGGCCTGGCGGCCCTCGTGCTGGCCATCATGGGTGTGATGGCGGTCGAAGGTGGCCGTCCACCCACCGACACATCTCTCGAGGCCGGCTTCGCGCGAGACATGATGGTGCACCACGATCAGGCCGTGACGATGGCCATGCTGATCCGGGACCGCACGGATGATCCGGTACTGCGCTCGGTCGCCACAGATATGCTGCTCACGCAGCAGAACCAGATCGGGCAGATGTTCGGCTGGCTGAACGTGTGGGGCCTGCCGGCAACCGGCACCCAGCCGGCGATGGCCTGGATGGGGCACCCGACAACCGGGCTGATGCCCGGCATGGCGACCCCTGAGCAGATCGCCGACCTGGCCTCGCTCACCGGCACCGAAGCGGATATTGCGTTTCTGAACCTGATGATCACGCACCACCAGGCGGCCATCCCCATGGCGCAGTTCGCCCTGGACCACAGCGACGTCCCGGCCGTGCGCGACCTGGCCCGCCAGATCCTGGCCGCGCAGGAGATCGAGATCGCCAACATGCAGACCATGCTGGACGAGAAGGAATCGGAGGTTGGGGATTGAAGCAGGGGGATGCTTCACCAACGAGTCGAAGAGGCCTTTGTCCGGGCTAAACGTCATAGGAGACTGTGAGGTTCCAGGGCTTGGCACTGCGCCACAATGGAGATGCGAATGGTCATCCGGCAGTGGCGCGAGACTGACCGGGATGCACTCGGCGAGCTAGCGAAGTCCGCTACGGACAGCGATAGCGGCGACGCAATACTGGCAGCCCTGAACGTCCCGACTGGGTTATCGGCCTTTGACGCTCACCCCACGCTAGTTGCCGTGAACAGCGACGACCTCATCGGCATTGGCACGCTGTGGGCAAACGACCTCCACCCGGCACGTTGGCGCGTGTCGATGTTTGGCCCGCCGTCGTTCTGGTCGCAGGAGATTGCAGGGGCCCTCTTGGCTGGGTTGAGGAATCTTCAGCCGGACCAACGCCCCTTGCAAACCTCGACCTCTGCCCGCCATGAGTACATCTCTGCCTTCTTCAAGAATCACGGGTTTTCGCTTCTCATGCGGACGTGTCTTGGTGTCTTGCCACCAGGAGCCATCCCTGCGTCCATCGCGAAGGATTTCGACGACGCCAGAGAATGGGTCACTGAGAAGGGTATCCGGATCATCCCGCTGGCGGAGTTTCGTAACAGACCGTTCTCTTATATCCAGCTCGCTCGCCTGCACGCCGACATCTATGAGCAAGGGCATACTTGGGATCCCGTCCGGGAACTGACGGGGGAAGAAGCTGCGGAATTGTTCCTGGATTCCGACGAACTCCTACTTGACGCGACCTATGTCGCGCTGGAAAAAAAGCGTCTGGTTGGAGTGTCCAGCCTCCGGCGCACCGACCGCATCGAGCAGGTGGAGATCGGCTGGACCGGTTCAGTCCTCGATGACCTACAGCAGCGAAAAAGTCTGGTTCACACGCTGCTGGGAGCTTGCCTTCGCCACGCTACCTTAGAGAACTGGCACGTTTCGTTCGAGGTTGACGAAGCGGATACGATCATGTGGGACATCACTGCACGGCTGCCGCTGGACCGGGGGCCCGACTGGCTGACGTTCGCGGAAGCTGGCCCTGCACCGTGCGCCGTTTTGCCGGCAATGTGAGACGTGCGTCCATACGAGGTCACATCTCACCTGGAACTCCCTCGGCAGTTGGATATCCACGAACTGCAACTCACTCACGCCAGCGCCCCGCGCAGAAACGCGAGCCCATCCTCAGCCAGGGCGTCCTGCGTCTCGGCAAGGGGGCGCCAGATGGCGGCGGCGCGGGCGATGGTCTGGTTGTCCGGCGTGAAGGATTCGATCACCAGCGGCCCGCTGTAGTTCACCTCGCGCAGGGCGGCCACGATGGGCTCCCAGGCGATGTGGTCGAAGCCGGGAGCACCGCGGTCGTTGCCGCAGGCGTGAAAGTGATAGAGCTTTTCGCCCGCCAGCCGGATGGCCGCCGCCTGATCCTTCTCCTCGATATTCATGTGGAAGGTATCGAGCAGCATCCCGACGGCAGGGTGATCCAGGCGGTCCACGACCTCCCGCACCTGGGCGGCGGTGTTGAAGAAGCTCGTCTCGAAGCGGTTCAGCGGCTCGATGGCCAGGCGCACGCCCTGCGTCGCCGCGTAATCCGCGACCGGCGCCAGGCCATCCACCAGGCGGTCAATCGCCTCAGCGCGCACCTGTGGGGTCATCTGCCAGGTCTTGCCGACTGGTGAGTAGAGTGGCCCGGCCACCACGCTGCCGCCAGCGTCCGCCACGGCGTCGATGCAGTAGCGAACGTATTCCTGCGTCCCGGGCACGAGGGCAGGATCGGTGAAGTCGCGGTCCGGCCCCATCGCCGCGCAGACCGCCGTCCCCAGCCCGTGCTCTGCCAGCACCGCTCCGGTGCGCTGTGGGTCCCATTGTCCCGGCGCCTCGATGCCCAACTCCAGCACATCGAAGCCCATCGCCTTCACGCGTGGCGCCATCTCGGCGATGGCCTCGTCCGTCGGCGGTGAAACGAAGACCCACGAATTGACACCAAGCGGATTCATGCAGCGAATCTCCGGCTTCTCCAACAGCGAGTCAGCAGACGCGCACGGTACGGGGAGGGGAGGGGGCTGTCAAGCGCTGACAAGCGCAGGGTCGCCGCAGACTGCTGGTGCCTATCGAATGATATTGTCTTCAGACACCGACGTTCGAAGCCACCATCCCTCTGCCTCGGTGGGAAGCCAGAGCGAAGCAGTCGGAAGCCGTTGATCGAAGGACCACGAGACTCTTTGCCGTTGCTGAGGGTGGCTGATGCCTACGGCAGGCCGGGTAAGAACGCCAAGTGTGCCAACTTGCGCGCGTGGGGTAGTTCGTCACGGTTGATGAGGGCCAAAGGTGGCAGGATGGGTTTGCCGTGGTCACCGTCAGCACCTCTTGCCACCCAACCGAATGTGTCGTCCGGAGCGGAGTCGAACGGCTTCGTCGCCCATCCGCCAAGTTGCGAATTGCGCGTCCTCCCGCGTGTCTTCCTGGCGAAGGAAGGATCTCGTTCTCCTTGCCGATTTACCGACGCACGCAGCCTGTTCGCAGTGTCCAATCACCTCAAGGTGTCATCTCCAGCGCAGTCGAGAGATCGCGGCGTGACAAACCGCGAAGGCGTGAGGTGGCTGCGTAGATTGCATGCAGCCATCGTTCGTCGGCAGTCTGGGAGGTCGAGATCTCTCGACAAGCTCGAGATGCCACGCCTGATGTGCTGGCAGGAGTGGAACAGGTTAGGCGCGAGTCCGGAGAACGAGATTCCTCGTTCCTCGGAACGACACCCGGGGGAGGTTGACACCTTGGTGTTCGGTGGTCGGGGAACGAGACCCTTCGACTTCGCACAGGATGACACCCGGGAGTGGACGGCACCTCGAACCGCTGCGGTTGGGAACGAGGTCCCTCGACTCCAGTCAGGATGACACCTGGAGTCGGGTGGGACCTCGGACAGAGGTGTTCCCCGAGACCTACCGCGCCTGTGCGGCCACACAGGCGCGCAAGCCAAGCGATCCACGGCGCGGAAGCAGGCGCTCGCCTCCCTCGCGACGTGAGTTGCTACTCCGCCAGGATCCGCGACAACTCCTCCAGTTCCTCCGCTTCGTCAGCCACCACGACGTGGGAGATGAGCAGCTCATCGATGCCCCGGTTGCGGATTGCTTCGAGTCGGGCGCGAATCTCGGCGGCATCGCCGGACACCGCCAGCTCATCCACCAGTGCGTCACTCATCTCCTGCTCGGCCGTGACCGGGAAGCCGGCGTCCGCGAACATGGCCGCGTAGAACGGGAGCTTCGGGTATACCGGAAACTGGGCGCGAAAGGCGTTGCGCGCGGCCTCGCGGTCCGTGGAGACGGCCACGGGCACGTGCGCGATCACCGGCGGGCGCGCCCGCCCGGCGCGCTCAGCGCCCTCCTGCATGGCGGGAATGCCCGTCTGCACGATGTAGTCGATGGGGGTTACCCAGGTAATGGCGCCATCAGCCAGTTCCCCGGCCAGCACGAACGCGTTGCGCCGCAGCGCTGAGATGGGGAGGGGAATCTGTGGCGGCGCAATCGACGCCGGCAGGGCAGACTTCACGCGGAAGAACTCACCCTGGAGATCAACGTTGCCTTCCCAGAGCAGCCCCCGCAGGATGGTGAGGTACTCCCGCAGGTAGGCAAGGGGCTTCACCATCGGGATGCCGTACATGTCCTCGATGATTGGCCGGTGACTGCTGCCAATCCCCAGGCGCACCCGGCCTGGCGCAAGGTCGTTGATCGCCAGCGCCTCCGCGGCGAGCGTGATGGGATGCCGCCCGTAGACGGGCGCGACTGCTGTACCCAACACCACCTGGTCGGTAACTGCCGCTGCGGCCGTCAGGCCGCCCACCGTGTCCGCGGATGGGCCGCCGACAGTAGTCCAGACAGCCGGAACCCCACGCTGGTCGGCCTGTCGTGCTCGTTCAACCAGTTGTCCCGCGCTGCCCCGGGGAATCACCAATCCGGCATTGAGTGAGGTCATCAGCATCTATCCCTTGTCCCTGCATGCCACGCAGCAAGCCATGTGCGCCGCATGCACCATACTTCGCGTCTACGATACTTCCTGTAAGTAAGCATCAGATGATCAACGCTGCGGGTAGCTCTCAGTGAGAGAAACGACCCGGGAACGGAATGTGCAAAATGGTGAATATGAATATGACTGACACCACCCTGGACCTCCCTGCCAATCTCGGTGCTTCGCCCCGAATCCGTGTCCTCATCAATCCCAACTCCGGCGCCAAGGGTGGATTGCCCACGAACCGGGCGGCGGCCGATGATGTCCTGGCGGCGCTGGAGGCCGCCGGTCTCGCCGCGGATGTGATCGTCACGGAGTCGGAAGAGGAGGCGATCGCCGCCACGCGTGACGCGATCCAGCAAGGGTTCGATGTGGTGGCCGCGGCTGGCGGCGATGGCACGGTGGGCGCCGTCGCCTGCGAACTCCTGCACAGCCAGACCGCGCTCGGCGTGTTGCCGCTGGGCAGCGTTATGAACATCGCTCGCATGCTCGATATCCCGCGCGACCTTGCCGAGGCCATCCAGGTCCTGACACAGGGCGAGGTACGCACCGTTGATGTCGGGGAGGCGAAGGGGCAGATCTTCTTCGAAGGCGGCTCGGTCGGGCTGAACGCCGCGGTCTTTCGTGAAGCCCAGGGCATGGACGCCGCACAGGGGCGCGTGCGGTCGCTACTGTCCGCGCTGCGTGAGCTGGTGCGCTACCGGCCACCTCGCATGATCCTGCACCTCGATGACACGGTCTTCACCACGCGTGCCCTGGCCGTCTCCATTGCCAACGGCCCGTACGCTGGCCTGGGGTTCACGGTCTCACCAGCGGCAAGCATCGAGGATGGCCTGCTGGACGTGGTGGTCTATTCCCGCTTCTCGCGATGGGAGCTGATCCGTCACTTCGGCTCGATCGCCTTTGGCCGAAGGCTGTACTCGGCGAAAACGCGAACCTTTCGCTCCCGGCGCGTGCGCATCGAGGGCGTGCATCCGCTCCCGTGCCGCGCCGACTCTCATGACCTTGGCGAGACCCCGGTGGAGTATGTTGTTCGCCCCCGGGCCTTGCGGGTGATGGCTCCATCATCCACCAACGCCCCCGAATAACGGGAACTCCGTTCCTACGCGATGCAAAGTTGCCGGCGACCAGGGGGCGCCGGTGATAATGCTCCCTCCGATTCCGCACAATGCTCAGTGCATCGGCCCTACTACGGTGGGAGCGCGACGCGACAGGAAAGGACACCCGGTGGGACGCACCTACGACACGATTGACGCCTCGATCCAGACGTGGCTGGACAAGCAGCCGATGTTCTTCGTGGCCACCGCGCCGAACGATCCCGATGGTCACATCAATGTCTCGCCGAAGGGCGGAGCCGGGGTCTTCCGCGTCCTCGATGAACAGACTATCGCCTACGTCGACCTCGTTGGCAGCGGTGCGGAAACTGTTGCCCACCTGCAGGAGAACGGGCGCGTCGTGGTGATGTTCTGCGCCTTCACCGGCGCGCCGAAGATCATGCGTTTCCACGGCGTGGGCCGCTCGATCCCGGAAGACGCGCCGGAGTACGCCGATCTGCTGGCTGGATTCACGCTGGATGATGCGCAGCGCCCGCTGGCACGTGGCATCGTGGTGGTGGATGTGACCCGCATCAGCGATTCCTGCGGCTTTGGGGTGCCACGCATGGAGATGGTGGCCGAGCGCGATCAACTGGTGCGCTGGAGCGAGAACAAGCTGGAGAAAGATGGGCCAGACTGGAAGGCCCGCTACATGGCGGCCAACAACACGGCCAGCATTGATGGCCTGCCCGGCTACGACGCCGACCGTGAGCTGGTTGTCGCTGATATGACCGCGCTGTCGAGTGAGGGGAAAGCGCTTTAGCAGGAAGGCGCGCTCACGCGCTTGGATCGTCCGGTAATAGGCAATCGCTCGCGGTGCGCGATGGTGCCGGAGGGAATCCAAAGCGGTGGAGATTGGCCCCGTTTGCCGACCCGCCATTCACGTGGAGATTGATCGGTGCGCCCTATTGCCAGGCGCTCCTGGTAAGTAAGGGAGTGAGGGGCGAACCGAGAATGAACTCGTTGCTCCCCACTCCCTTATTCCCTAAGCCGCCGAAGAGGCGTCTTCACTAAGCGAAGCGTCTTCCGCTACACCCCGGCGGGCGTTGCCACCTTGTGGGCCGGCTCCAGCACCTCGTCGATGATGCCGTAGTCCCTGGCTTCCTGGGCAGTCATGTAGAAGTCGCGGTCAGCGTCGCGCTTCACCTTCTCGAAGGTCTGGCCGCTGTGCGCCGCGAGGATGGAGATGCACTTTGCGGAGAGGGTGAGCGTCTCGCGTGCAGCCACCTCGATGTCCGGGATGGCGCCGCTGAAGCCGCCGGAGCCCTGGTGGATGAGGATCCGTGCGTTCGGCAGCGCGTAGCGCTTGCCCGCCGTGCCTCCCGCTAGCAGCACCGCGCCCATGCTGGCGCTGAAGCCCATCGAGTAGGTCTGTACGTCCGGCTTGATCATCTGCATGGTGTCGTAGATGGCCAGGCCGGAGTAGATCACGCCACCCGGGGAGTTGATGTAGAGCTTGATGTCCTGATCCGGGTCCTCGTGGGCCAGGAAGAGCATCTGGGCGATGATCGCGTTCGCCACATCATCGTTGACCGGGGTGCCCAGGAACACGATGCGGTCCTTCAGGAGGCGGGAGTAGATGTCGTAGGCGCGCTCGCCACGATTCGAACTCTCCACGACCATGGGAATAATGTTTTCAACGGTAGGAATACGCATGAAATGTGTGCTCCGAATGTGGATGAGGAAGGGTCAATCCAGGGATCAACGCTGACCGCCGGAAAGCACAAGTCTACCACCGCGCCTCGTGCCCACATGTCTGACGTGACCGCCACATAGCCTCAGGGGCGGTGAGCCTCGCGGACTGCCGCGTCGTCCCCGGCTGTCGAACCGCCCAAACACCTACGGCGCTATCGCACGGCGTCCAACTCGGGGATCAGTAGGGGACGGCCCGCCGACATCCCACCATCGACCGCGATCGACGAACTCGGCGCCTGGATTCGGACTGGGCTGTCTCTCGCCAATCAGGAGGACTCGTTCTCAGGCGCGCAGGCCCGTTTGCGCGCCATCATGACCGCCTACATCCGGTTCGCCCTAGCCGAACCCAGGATCTTCCGGGTGGCGTTCGACCGTCGCGACAGTTCGCAGCCCCCCTACGTCGGGGAGAGGCAGGCGGCCGCGTACGCGCTCCTGTCCAGCGCCTTGGAGGACCTGGCCCGGCATGACCCCATCCCGCCGGAACGCCGCCGTTACTCGGAAATCGCCATCTGGTCGGCGGGGCACGGCTTCGCCTCCCTCCTGAACGACGGCATGCTGCGCGGCATGCCAGATGAGGAAGGGAGGAAGCTCTGGACCGGCTGATCGGCATCATGCTGCGGGGGTGGTAGGCGCGGCTGACTACCAGGGCAGGGACTCCGGTCAGGGTGAGTGACCGTCCTCCTCGCGGTGGCACAGGTGGCACAACGCGCCCATATCCGCAATGAGCAATTCCGCTGCGGCGACGAGCGGCATCCAGAAGAACTCGAAAAGGAACGGCCCCTCGCCACCTGTCGCGTGCCGTTCCTCATGTCGCCAGGTTGCTGGCAATGGTGCCGCTGCGCGAAGCTGGAAGAAGTGTCGGTGGTGAAGATCACCCGGCTCTCCTTTCGCGGTCACCTGGTACCAGGTGTCGCCCAGTTCAGCAATGATCTCCAGGTCAACAAGCCCGGTTTCCTCGAACGCCTCGCGCAGCACTGCATCCGGCAGTGATTCACCAGCCTGCACGGTACCACCGGGCACCTGGATGCCCGCGTCCGGGAAATCGACGTGCCGGAAGACGAGCAACTGATCACCCTGTGTGATGTAGGCATACACCTTCTCGCTGGCACGAGAAGTCCGCCGCAGCGTCAGACTACGCCCCTGCTGACTGGCTGGCCGATTCTGCCTGGAACTCTCATGCCCCTGACCCCGTTCTATGTGTCAATGATTCGACAGTCAATGACAAAGGCGTGAGTGATGACCGGCGCCAAAGCCGTACTTGCGGGATTCTGCGTTGCGATCGTCGTTTGCCTGATCGTGTTGTTCTGGCAGTACGTCCTGGTGGCAATCGGCATCCTGCTGTTTGCGCTCTGGATGATCGGCCTGGCGAACAGTCAGCCTGCTTCCATCAGCCCTGAGGAACAGGAGCGGCGGCGCCGTAGCTTCGTCAACTACCAGATCTCACAGGATATCGCCGAGCGGCGTGAAGCACACCGCGAAGCGACGGCGCAGTGGTGGCAGCAACAGCAACCACCGCCCCGCGATCCAGGCACTTGGGGCGGGGGCGACGGCGGCCGCTTCTGCTGACGCCGCGTCCTGGTGGCTAGCGCCCCACCAGCTTGTGCACCAGCTTCGGCCACTCCGGGTACTCACCCGTACGCTCCACTTCCTCGTTCTCGAAGTAGCGCGCCTTGCGCACCAGGTTCACTCCAAGGGTGCGCAGCGGCTCCGGCTCCCAGACGGCCGGGTTGTGCGAGGCCATCGGCAATCGGGTGAGGGGAGAATCGGTTTCGGTGATGAGATCGGTCAGCACACGCCCGCTCAGGTTGGAGGTGGCTACGCCTTCGCCGGTGTAGCCGTAGGCCAGCGCCACGCCCGTGCGCGGGTTGAAGCCCATCGTCGGCATGCCATCGCGCGGCGTGCCGAAGACGCCACCCCAGGAGTGCGTGAACGCGGTCAGGCGCAGATCCGGAAACCAGGTGCGGGCGGCGATGCGCGCGTGCTCGAAGATGTCCTCCTGGCGGTCCAGGTCATCGGTGATCTTCGAGTTGTAGGGGTAACGCGCGCGGTAGGCCCCGAAGGCGATGCGACCATCAGCGGTGTGCTGGATGTAGCCACCCGTGGTACCGAAGCCGCCCAGCACTTCGCGCCGCTCCCAGCCGATGTTCTCCCAGACCTCCGGCGGGAGTGGTTCCGTGACGACCATGTGCGAGGTCATGGGGATCACGTGGCGGCGGAGCTTTGGCAGTCGCGAGAGGTACGCCTCGCCCGCCAGCACAATGGCTCGCCGCGCCCGTACATCCCCCCGGTCAGTGTGCAGCACCGGCTTGCTACCGCCTGCGTAGTCCGTCACTGTGGTCTGCTCGACGATGCGCCCGCCGTGCCGCTCCACCGCCCGCGCCAGGCCACGCACCAGGCGCGCCGGCTGCACCGCCGCGCCATCCTTGTTCCAGAAGGAGCCGACCGCCCCGGCGATGTTGATGCGGTCTGCCGTTTGTGACGCATCGAGGAGCTGCACGCGGTCTTCCAGCCCGATGGCCGCGTACTCGTCGTACATCTCCTGCAGCTTGGGAAGGTCGTAGCCGGCGCGGGCCACCTCCAGCTCGCCGCCGTGTGCGTAGTGGGCGTCGATCCCCTCCGCCGCGCAGACCTGGCCTACGTTGTCCACGGAATCGGCCATGGCCAGCGAGACCTGGCGCGCCATCTCCCGTCCGTGGCGGTCGATCAGTTCCCGCGGCAGGACCGGAAATCCGGAGAAGCACCAGCCGCCGTTGCGTCCCGATGCGCCAAATCCGGCGATCTCCTTCTCCACGACCAGCACGTTCAGCGATGGATCACGCCGCAGCAGGTGGTACGCCGTCCACAGCCCGGTGAACCCGGCGCCCAGGATGGCGACATCGACCTCGACCGAGCCATCGAGGGCCGGGCGCGGCGTGAGGTCATCACCGGCGTTCTCCAGCCAGAAGCTGTACTTCGCGTAGTCCTTGGTCATCGAAATCCCCTGCGTAAGCGCTGCACCATGCCTAGCCGGCATCCATGAGACTGCGCCACATCATCCGGCAACCGTAGCACGGGGTTTACCGCGTCTCCGTGGCTGAATATCCCATCTCCGTCATATGAATCGGTGCACAGAGATTCCCGTCTGGTTTACACTCCCGGCCGTAACGCAGCGCCTGCCGGGCGTTGCCTGGGCGGTAGCAGGGAAGCAGGAGCACCATGCGGCGGATCACCTTCCACATCTCTTCCCAGACGAACCGGGCCGCTCACAGGATCTAACCTCACCAGAAAACCCAGCGCGTGCCTCGTTCGCGGGACAGGGATGCTCATTCCCCTGACCCTGGCGAACGCGTCCATCACTCACGATGGATGTCCTCTCTGGAAGGCACCGCCGCATGTCTGTACCGTTTCTCAACCTGGGCATCCTGGCGCATGTCGATGCCGGCAAGACCAGCCTGACCGAGCGTCTCCTCTTCGAGACCGGCGTTATCCGCCGGGTGGGCAGCGTCGATTCCGGCACCACCCAAACCGACACCCTGGAACTCGAGCGGGCGCGGGGGATCACCATCCAGTCCGCCGTCGTCTCCTTTGCCCTGGGTGACCTGACCGTCAACCTCATCGATACCCCCGGCCACCCGGACTTCATTGCCGAGGTGGTGCGCTCGCTGCGGGTCCTCGACGCCGTCATCCTGGTCGTCTCCGCCGTGGAGGGGGTACAGCCGCAAACACGGCGACTGGCGCACGCGCTGCAAGCGGCTGGCATCCCGCGATTGATCTTCATCAACAAGATTGACCGAGCCGGCGCGAGGGACACCGCGCTGCTCGCGCACCTCGCCCAGGCACTGCGGCTGCGCGTGCTGCCCATGAACGGCGTCGCCAACCTGGGAACGCCCGAGCACCGCGTCATCCCCATCGATCCAAATGACCAGGCGTGGCAGACGCGCTGCATCGACCTCCTGGCCGCCACCAGCGACGACGTGATCGACGCTTACGAGCGCCACAATGGCGTGCTCAGCACCGACTATCTGCACGATGCCCTCCGGCACCAGGTCGCGGCCGGCGAGATTACGCCCGCCTTCTTCGGCTCGGCCATCTCCGGCGTGGGGATTCCCGCGTTACTGGAAGGCATCCGGGCGTGGCTCCCGGCAGCTCCGGCTGACCCCGCTGCACCACTCACCGGCGAGGTGTTCAAGATCGGGCATCGCCCCTCCGGCGAGAAGCTGACGTACGTGCGTCTCTTCTCCGGCACCCTGGAGGTGCGCCAGCGCCTCCAGCTGCACCGTCGTCGTGAGCACGACGTGGTGGAAGACCTTGAAGCGAGGGTGACCGGCATCGAGCGGGCTGGCACGCGCGGCGGGGTGGAGTGCGTCACGGCGGGGGACATCGCCATCCTGCACGGCCTGCGCCACGCCCGCATTGGAGACCGCACCGGGGCGCCGGATCACGACCTGGACGCCCTGCCGCCTGCCTTGCCACTCCCGGCGCTGGAGAGCGTGGTGCGCCCGGTTGACCCCCAGCAGGTCACCCAGCTCCGCGCGGCGCTGGAGATCATGGCAGAGCACGATCCGCTGATTGCCCTCCGCCAGCGCAACGCGGAAGGGGAGATCTCGCTCCGGCTCTACGGCGAGGTGCAGAAGGAGGTGATCCAGGCCACGCTCGCCCAGGAGTACAGCGTCTCCGTCAGCTTCGGCCCGACCATGACGGTCTGCATCGAGCGGCCAGACGGCGTGGGCGAGCATCGCGAACCGCTGGGTGGGAGCCCCATTGCCGCCGGTGTCAGCCTTCGCATCGAGCCCGCGCCACCTGGCAGTGGCATTCGGTACGAACGCGAACTGGGCTCCCTGCCGCTCGCCTTCTACCGTGCCATCGAGGAGACCGTTCACGAGACACTGACGCAGGGCCTGGCCGGCTGGGAGGTGACCGATTGCGTGCTTACCTTGTTCGATTGCGGCTACTACTCAGCCGTCACCGTCGCGGCGGATTTCCGCAAACTGACGCCACTGGTGGTGATGCAGGCCCTGCGGCAGGCCGGCTCCACCGTCTACGAACCAATCGAGGCCCTCGAAATCGACGTGCCGGAGGACACCTGCAACGCCATCACCCGCAGCCTGACCCACGCAGGTGCCACCATCCGCGAGACCATCATCGAGGGAGACACCGCGCGCATCGCCTGCACCATCCCCACGGCCGAACTCCGCGGCGTGGAGCAGCAGATCCCGGGGCTGACGCGTGGCGAGGGCACGTGGGTGTCAACTCCAGCCGGGTACATCGCGGTTCCCCGTAACCCACCTTCCCGGCCCCGCACCGGGCCAAACCCGTTCAACCGCGAGGGGTACCTGGCGGAGATGACGAGAAGGTAGGGGGAGGAGGATGCAGTTCGACGATGATCCTGACTACGGCCTCTCTCCCCGAGTGCAGGAGCAGGGCTATGGCCAGGGTTCTTGTTGGAGGTAAGACCGATCAGATTGGAATGAGCATCCTCGGCTACCGTGCTTCAGCCTCATGCAGCAGCGTCTCCACCTCTGCCCGCAGGACCGGCAGTGATTCCTGCACGGCGATCCAGAGCGCCGAGTAGTTGATCCGGTCGTACCCGTGGATCAGGGCATTGCGCAACGCCACAGCCTGATTGCTTGCGCTAATTCGCTCGGCAATGTCCGGCGCGTGGCGGCGAAGGCGGTTGACTGCTTCCCCGATGATCTCGAAGTTGCGCTCAGCTAACTGGCGCGTACGCCTGTCTGCCTCAAACTCATCAAAGGCCAATCCGGCGGTATCAGCTTCGATGAAGCCGGCAGCCTCAAGGATATCCTCCAGCGTCCCGATGATGTCAGGCGGCATACAGCAGCCTCCGGTTATCCCGGATTGCCTCGATGAAGCGCGGCTTGCGCACTGCCCCCACCATCACCAGATCGACCGGGCGGCTAAGCACGACAGCCAGTCGTTCGTTCAACTCGAAGTAGCGGCCAAGCCACAGCCCGAAGTCGTAGTCCGGCGGGTATTCCACCAGCAAGTCGATATCGCTCGTCTCAGGGTCGAAGCGCGAGGTCAGCGCCGAGCCGAACACCTCCAGCCGCAGCACCCCGTACTCGCGGCAAAGTGCGCGGATCTCCTCCAGGTGCTCCGCCACCACGTCCGGCAGCGGCCCTGGCTCGGCCAGCGGCAGCATGTCAGTTAAGTTCTGCTCCATCCCGCCTTCCTCGTTCATGGGCGTACGGGGAGCGTAGCATTCCGAAGAAGGCATTCCCTGTCCTGAGGAGCGCGACTGCGGGCTTCCGCAATTCAGCACGCAAGCCCCTCCTGTTCGGTGGTTGATCAGCATCAAAGGATGTCAGCCGTCACGTTCGCGACTGGTCCCACGCTCAGGGGCCATCATGAATCATGTGCCCCCGGGATGGTGTCGGTTGGGCGCTTCCCTTGGCGTGTTATGCCGAGCCGGCAGGCGAAAGATCTCGTCTCTGGCCTCGCATCCAGCCCGCTCCACGATCCGGGCACCATCGAACCTGTCATCTTGAGCGGAGTCGAGAGATCTGGATCTCCGCTACCGCCGAAGAACGATGCCAGCAGGCGTGGCATAGAGGTTATACCGGGCCGTCGCGTTCGGCGACTCCGAGATTTCTCGACTCCGCTCGAGATGACACGCATGGTGGGCGCGAAGGGAACAGGCTGGCTGCGAGGCCAGAGACGAGATCCTTCCTTCGTCAGGATGACATGCGAGGATGGGCGGTTCTCCTGAACCGGGTCGATGCGGGACGAGGTCCTTGAACTCAGGACGACACACGAGAGCGGATGACATCTCGCTGCCCGGCGATTGCGGCGGTGGACCTTCCGTAGGCGCCAACTACGACACGCGAGCGTAAGGATCCACCTGAATCGGTGTTCGACGCGTGCGAGCGCAAGCTGCCTCGACGGTGTCCGGGAAGATGCTGGCCTACCGCAGCTGCAACCGACGGATTTGTTCGCGAACGGAGGCCTAACCCGCTGAAACGAGCTACCGCCGCCCGTACGGATCTAGCGCGTCCCGCAGGCCGTCGCCGATGAAGTTGATGCTCATCACGGTCAGGAAGATCATCAGGCCCGGCGCTATGGCGAAGATGGGGAGCTGCTGCATGTGGGGCTGCGCGTCGCGCAACAGGTTGCCCCAGGTGGCCGTGGGAGGCTGCACGCCGTAGCCGAGGTAGCTCAGGCCCGACTCGGTGATGATGGAGGCCGCCACCAGCAGGCTGGCCTGGACGACGATGGGGCCCACCGCACCCGGTAGCACGTGGCGCAACATGATGCGGGCGTTGTTCCCGCCCGCTGCCCGCGCCGCCTCTACGAACTCCTTCTCCTTCAGGCTAAGGAAGGTGGCCCGCACCAGGCGAGCCAGGCCCATCCAGGAGAGGATCCCGATCACCAGCGCGATAGGCAGGATGCTCCCCTGCAGCACGCGTAGCTCCGTGGTGCGAATGAGCGTGCCCAGCACGATCAGCACGAAGAGCTGCGGGAAGCAGAGAAAGGCGTCCGTCAGGCGCATCATGAAGGCATCCAGGGGACCACCGAAATAGCCCGCCACGGCACCAATGGCCGTCCCAATAACCAACGCGATCAGCGTCGCCGCCAAGCCAATGGTGAGCGAGATGCGCCCGCCGTAGAGCGTGCGCGCCAGGACATCCCGCCCGGCCTCGTCCGTGCCCAGGATGTGCGCGGCGCTGGGCCCCTGCTTCCGCTCGGAGACCGAAAGGGCGTCCGGATCCATCGTAATCCAGGGCGCCAGGACGGCGGAGAGGATGAGGATGATCAGGACGATCAGTCCCACCACCGCCGGCTTGTGCCGCCAGAAGCGGCGCACCACCAGGTCGAGCATCGACTCGTGCCGGCGCTTGCCCGTACTGCCGAGTGAGCCGGGATAGTCCGGCTCGGGCACGTTGCGAGCAAGCCCGCTCTCTGGCGTTGCGGTAACGGCGGCGCTCATCGCAAGCGGATCCGGGGATCGAGTACGGCGTAGAGCACGTCCGCCAGGATATTGGCCAGGATGATCAGCGCGGAGGTGATCATGATGATCGCCATCAGGATGCCGTAGTCGCGCCGCTCGGCGGCGGCGTAGAAGAGGCGGCCCATCCCCGGCCAGGCGAAGATCACTTCCGTAAAGAGCGCCCCGGTGAAGAGGAAGGGCACATCCAGCGCCATCAGCGTCACCAGCGGAATGGCCGCGTTGCGGAACCCGTGGCGCAGGACCACCAGCCGCTCAGACAGGCCCTTGGCCCGCGCGGTGCGCACGTAATCCTGGTGGATCGTCTCCAGCATGGAGGCACGCAGGAAACGCGAGTACCAGGCCACCCAGCCAGCCGCCAGCATGGTCACAGGCAGCACCAGGTGCCATAACCGGTCGGTGATGGAGAACGGCGCGCCCATGGTCGATGTGCCGCCGGCCGGAAAGAGCGGTTCGCCCGTGAAGGGGTTCTCCACCTTCATATAGAAGACCAGGAGCAGGATCAGGCCGAACCAGAAGATGGGAATCGATTGCCCGACGAAGGTGAACGTGGTCACCAGGTGGTCAAACTTCGAATACTGCTTGACCGCCGATAAGATGCCGATGGGAATGGCAATGAGCAGTGTTACCGTCCAGGCCACCCCCATCAACATCAGGGTGTTCGGCAGCCGGTCCAGGATCTCATCCGCCACCGGGCGCTTGGAGGTGACCGCCGTGCCCAGGTCCCCCTGGAGCACGCGCCCCAGCCACTTGCCGTACTGCACGGGGATGGGATCGTTCAGACCCAGCTTCGCTTCCAGCGCCGCCAGGTCCTGCGCGTTCATGGTGCCGCGCCGCATGTAGGCCCCGGTCGGGCCGCCCGGCGCAGCCTGCAGCATGAGAAAGACCGCCACACTCACGAAGAGCAGCAGCGGTATGGCGCCCAGCAAGCGGCGAACGAGAAACGCACCCACGAATCAGCCTCAATGGTTCAGACACCGTGGCCAGCGAGCAGAGCGCTCGCCGGCCACGGTCAGACGATGACTACTGCTCGACCCACCAGTTCTGGGAATCCCAGGTGGCGTACTCCCACGTGCTCACGGTGTAGCCATGGAGCCGGTTGGAGTAGACACTGCCCTCACTGAACTGGAGGAGCGGGAAGGTGGCGATATCCTCGCGCAGGGCGTTGGCCATGTTGCAGAAGTTCTCGCGGCGCACTTCCACATCGGGCGTGGTATTGGCAGCGGTCAGCCACTCGCGTACGTCATCACGCACCCAGCGCGTGACATTGCGGCCGCCGGGGTTCTCGGCGCTAGGCACACCGTCGGGATCGAAGTCCTGCACGATATCCTTGCCCGGCTCGGCGAACCAGCCAGAGTCGAAGACAAGCAGGTCGTAATCACCCAGCAGGCGCGGCGACGCATCGTCCCAGGTGCCGAAGATGACCGCGAATTCCTGGTTCTCCAGCTTCGTATCGATGCCGACCGCCTTCAGGTCTTCCTGGACCGCCAGCTCGATCAGCTCGAGGGTCGAATAGCCGGTGTACCCGTTCATGTTCAGGCTAAGCGGCGTGCCGTCTTCCACGCCCTCCACGCCATTCGCTTCGCGGATGCCGTCGCCATCCTCGTCGCGCCAACCAGCCTCGTCCAGCAGAGCCTTGGCGGCTTCGGGATCGTAGGTAAAGGGCTCAACCTCGCACTTCAACCAGCCGACCGCGAAGGGTGAGTCAATATCGAAGACACGGCCTTCGAGCAGTTCCTGGTTGATCCGGTCGCGGTTGACGGCCATGGTGATGGCCTCGCGCACGCGAATGTCGCCCAGGATCGGGTGCGGCGGCTCCACGCCGGGATCACCGTCAAACGGCTTCGAGAGGTTGAACCACATCTGGACGACCCAGACACCCGGGGCAATCCGCCCCATGCCCGCGCCGGCATCCTCGATCTGCTGCTCCGCCTCGTCGCCCGCCCAGTGCATGATGTCGCCATCACCCTGGATCATGCGGGCCGTGCGGGCCTCCTCGGCCGGGACGATGAGGAAGTTGATGCCATCCAGATAGGGCTTGCCTTCCTCACGGTAGTTCTCATTGCGCACCGTCGCCAGGTACTCGCCCGGAGCCCACTCGCTCAGCGTGAAGGGACCGGTACCAACGGGCGCTCGGTTGAACTCCCAGTTCGCCATATCCGTGACTTCGCCGGTGGCGTGCTTCGGCAGGATGTAGGGGAACTGATCCAGGTAGCCGGCATTGAACTCGGAGTAGGTGACCACCGCTGTCTCCGGGTCAGGAGTCTGGATATCGGTGATCAACTCGTAGTCGCTGGCGAAGGCAGAGCCGTTCGCCGTGTCCTTGACCGCCTCCCAGGTGTGCTTGATGTCCTCGGAGGTGACCGGCTGGCCATCAGACCAGAGCAGGCCCGGCTTCAGGCGCCACGTCACCGTGGTGAGGTCCTCGGAGATACCGCCGTTCTCAAGCGTCGGCAGTTCTGCTGCCAGGGCAGGCTGGAAACTGCCATCAGGATCGCTGTAGGCCAGCCCCTCCAGGATAGCGGTCACCACCTGCTGCGCAATCGTGGTGTTGCCAACCAGTGGGTTCAGGGTGTCGGGTTCTTCATAGATGAGGAAGTTGACGGTGCCGCCGGGTACGGCCGGCCCCTGGGTATCCGAGTAGTAGGGCGTTTCGGCTTCAGGTGTGGACTCCTGCGCCAGCGTGACCGCGGGCGTCAGCGCCAATGGCGCCAGGAGCGCGGCAGCCGCGGCTACCCGCCAGGCTTGCGATATACGGGACCGTATCCCCATGCTCTCCTCCTTCAGGCAGAACGTCACGCATCTGCGTGGCGATACCGAATGGGCCTGCCCCACTCGGCCTGGATCACGAACCTATGCGAACCTGTTGTTCGGGTGCGACACAGCTGTAAGAGATGTGCGCAATCACCTTGGCCGCTACCACGCATTTGATGAGAATGCAGCATAGCAGGATGCGCCTCGTGGCACCCTTTTCCTGCGTCTCCAATCACGAGCGCACAGATCAGCGCGGACACGACGTACGCGATTCACCACGTGGCCAATACGCTCTTCGGATCGTCGATTGGCACATCCAACGCAATCTCCATGGGCGACCTCACCAAGCGCACCGAGAACACCAGAGACGCCACACTAGACTGCTTCCAGCCGAGCAGCCGTACCAGCAAATCCGGCTGTAAGGAACGTGCGATCGGCGTCTACTCACCGCGTAAAGAGGAAAACCCGTGACAGAATCTGCAGCCCCGGTTGTTGAATTGGAGATCGTGTCCTGCGTGGGATCCCCGCGGCAGCGTGGTGAACAGCACGGCGAGGCCTTGCGCGGCAAGATCGCCGACAGCCTGGCGCGCTGGGCTGAGGCAATCACCAACGTGCACCACATGGATCCCGACGTGTACATCACAGAGTTCGTCCAGGGAACGAACTACGTGCCCGCGATCCAGCGCTGGACCCCACAATTGCTGGAGGAGATGGAGGGCATTGCCCGAGGCGCCGATCAGCCCTGGGCCCGTATCTTTGCGTGCAACCTGCTGGACGAAGAGTGGACGTGGTCCAGCACACGGCGGCGTGATCCTGCGCCCGGCTGTACCGCCGCCGGGTTCGCGCCGCAGGGCGGTCCACCAATGCTTGGCCAAACCATGGATATCAACACCTTTCATGACGGCGCCCAGGCGGTACTTCGGATCGAGGGTGGCGACGGCCCGGACGTGTTGGTGCTGACCCGCGCCGGGATGATCGGCCTCACAGGCTGCAATACCACTGGCCTGGCCGTCGTGGTCAACAATCTCGACGTGCTGCCAACATCCCGCGAAGGCCTGCCCGTGGCCTTCGCGATGCGAGGCGTCCTCGAGCGCCGCTCACTGGGAGATGCGGTGAGCTTCCTCCAGGATGTTTCCCACGCTACAGGGCAACACTACGGGCTCGCCAGTCCGGAGGGACTGGCGAGTGTTGAGGCCTGGGCGACAGGCATCATGGTGGACACCGCGCCCGGACAGCAACTTCTCCATACGAACCATCCGTTACGCACGGATCCCGTCGCCGCAAACGCCGAGGCGCGCTATCAGCGGAGCCGAACGCGAGAGCGGCTGGGCTACCTCGAGCAGGCGGCGCCGACATGCCGTGATGCCCTTGATTTCCAGGGTCTGCTCGCCGACCGTAGTGTGCCCGTCAGCTTTGATTCCACGTTCTCGTCGATGACGTTCGGGGCGGTCGTCTACGAGTGCACGGTACCGGCCAGCATGCATGTCGCGCTCGGCCCACCACACCTGATGCCGTTTCATCAGGTTGTGTGGTAAGCACGAGCGAGCGTTGCCAGCCTTGGTATGATGCCGCCCTTACCCAACGAAAACTCGCACGAGTGGAGGATCTTCCATGCCTGCGCCTGCTCACAGCCAGTCACGTTCCGCTCTGTCCCCATCACGCCGCATCGGACGGCGCGCTCTGCTAACCGGTGCCGCAGGGCTTGGGCTCAGCGCAACAGCACTTGGGGAGTTCCCCGAAATCCTGCCCAGCAGGAGCGCCAGCGCCCAGGACGAGGCCAACACGCTCACCATCACCGCCTCCCCCAACGACTTCGACCCGCATTCGCAGTACGACTACAACTCGGTCGTGGCCGTGCGCGGCATGTATGAGGGACTCATTGCGCTCAAGGGGAGCGCGACTGATGAGTACGAGGGCCTTATTGCGGAGTCCTGGGAGTCCAATGACGACCAGAGCGTCTGGACGTTCCGCCTGCGGGAGGGGGTGACCTTCCATGACGGTTCCCCGTGCGACGCCGAGGCGGTGATCGCCTCCTATCAGCGCCTCCTCGCCATGCAAAAGGGAGCCTGGAACGTTGTCGGGAGATTCGTGACTGATCCGGCGCAGATGAGCGCCCCTGATCCGCTCACGGTGGTTTTCGACCTGGGCCGGCCACAACCCCTGTTCGAGGCCGCGATGGCCGCCACGTACGGCCCGCAAGTGGTGAACGTGAAGGTCGCGATGGCCAACGAGGTCGAAGGCGACATGGGCAATGCCTGGATGACCACCAGCCCGGAAGGCACGGGTACTGGACCCTATCGTCTCACCAGCTTTGAACCAAACACGGCCACGATCCTGGAGCGGTACGACGGCTACTGGGGCGGGTGGGATGGCGATCATTTCGATCGCATCGTGATCCGCGTCATCGATACGCCGGAGGTGGTTCGCCAGCTGCTTGAGTCGGGTGAGCTCGACATCATCAACCGCTTCCACCTGCCACCTACAGACTTCATCTCACTGGAGGCCAACCCGGATCTGGTGACCGATTGGCAGCCGACTTCCGAGGTCGTCTACCTCCCGATGACTGAGTACGGCCCGCTGGCCAGCAAGGAGGCGCGCCAGGCGCTCTCCTACGCCTTTCCCTACCAGGAGGTGCTGGATGGGTTCTACGAAGGCAAGGCCACGCAGCCGCGGGGGCTCGTCGCCCAGACCATCAATGGCTACAACCCGGACGCGTTCCAGTACACCACTGACCTGGCCAAGGCCAGGGAGCTCTTGACGACTGCAGGCCTGGAGGATGGGACCGAGATCACGCTCATGATCCAGTCTTCCGCCAGTAACAACCTTGTCGCCTCGCTGTTCCAGACCAACCTGGCTGAGGCCGGGATCACCTTGACCATTGAGGCCGTCGATAATGCCACAGTCATCGGCACCTTTTACGGCGATGCCCCGCCAGAGGAGCGGCCCAACCTGATGCTCTTCAACTGGTGGCCGGACTACAACGACGCCTGGAATCAACTCGACCCGCTCGTGCGCTGCGAGCCCCATGGATCTGCCAACGGGGGCTACTACTGTAACGAAGAGGTTGACCAACTCCTCGACGTCGCGCGCGACGCCGCGACGGACGAGGAGTACCAGACTGCTGTCTCCCGGCTCCAGGAAATCCTCGCTGACGACCCGGCAGCCATTTACATGGCCGAGCCGGACTGGGTGACGGTCCTCCAGCAGGATATCCAGGGCTGGGCATTCAACCCGATCTACCTGGGACAAGTCGATTTCTACAAGCTGAGCCGCGCGTCAGCCTGACACGCTTCGCGTCTTGCATCGCCAGCGCATCCTCCATCGGGAGCGCTGCATGACATCCAACGCAAGCACCGCCCCTGCCTGGCCGAGGAGCCCCAGAAGTGAGGCTCCTCGGCCACTCTTGCGGGCCGCGTCAGGTCTTGTGCTCATCCACATCCTGGGTCGAATGCGGTGTCGCAGCCAGGAAGAGACGATCAACGAGGCCATCGGCGAATTGAGCGGTGAGCAGGTCCGGCTGCATCAGGGCGGCGATCAGCAGGGGTCCCAGCAGCACCATTACGGTCTCGCTGCGATCAGTGTCCGGGGGTAGGGCGCCGGCGGCAATGGCATCTCCGAGAACAGTTGAAACAACACGCGCCTGATGGGCCTCGATGCGGTCATGTAAAGCAGAGAGTTCGTGACGATGCGTCGCCGCGCTCAGGAACGCCGGCAGTGCCCGCTGCCATTCAGGTGTGGCAAAAGCCGCTGCCACGTCTCGCACAACCTGGCGCACGCGCTCTTGCGGTGTGAGTTCCACGGGTGGGAGCTTGAGACCGAGGGAGAACTGACCGAAGACCTCCAGCAACAACTCGTCCCGGTTGGCCCAGCGCCGGTAGATGGTCGTCTTGGCGACCCCGGAGCGCGCCGAGACGGCCTCGACCGTCAATGCCGCAACGCCCTGCTCAAGGAAGATATCAACCGCCGCCTGGATGACCGCGGCGTGAGCACGTTCGGCCCTGGGATCAGGGCGCTTTGTCTCCGGCACGGAGCCCTGACCTTTCCGCCTGGTGACTGCGCGCGTATCCGGGAGCCCATTGTAGAGGGCAGTTGACAGGAGATATTCGCTACGATACCGTAGCTACGATGTCGTAGCTTTGGAACGTGGCCTGGCGAGATTTCCACGCGACGAGAGGTGACGGCGTGACCCTTTTCCTGCTGGTAGCACACATTGGCGCGGCCATTCTCTTCATTGGCCCCGCCACGTTTGCCAGCAGCGCGTTTACCCGTTTCGCCACGCCCAGGACGCGGGAGGTGGCTGAATCGCTCTACTCCGCCACCCGCACCTACGGCGCGGCCACCGTGGTTGTGGCTGGCGTGGGGATTGCCCTGGCCGCGCAACGCGCCCTCTTCAGCCAGGGGTGGCTGATTGTCGCGACAGGCCTCTTCATCGTGGCGCTTGGGCTCCTGCTCGGGCTCGTGGTTCCCGCGCAAGAGCGCGCACTTGAGATATTGCAGGCCGGGGCGGATATCCCGGCCTCCCTGAAGATGCGCCTGCGCCTTGGCGCGGGGTTGTTCGCACTTAGCTGGGTGGTCATCCTGGCGCTGATGGTGATGAAGCCCTTCTGAACTGGCCGGGTAGCAAAGGGAAACGCGCATGCCACTGTCATGGATGCGGATCATCGCCGTGGTGGAAGCGGCCAGTTACATTGCGCTCCTCCTGGCGGTGGTCGCCAAGCGCGTCTTTGACCAACCTGGCGGCGTCACCGTGATCGGACCGATTCACGGCGTGGTCTTTCTCGCCTACGTCGCCGCGGTCATATTCGCGCGAGAAGAGCGGCAGTGGGATATCCGCACCACCTTGGCATGCATCGTAGCGGCGGTGATTCCCTTCGGCGGCTACGTCGTCGAGCGCCGGCTCCTGCAGGACCCGGCCACCACCTGACGCGGCGCACGGCCATGACCTGTACGCCTTGGGCACGGCCTGCAATCAGCCGATTCGCTACGACCACGTTAGGAAGCGCCGCCCACGTGCTGGGCCAGGAACTCGCGCACCACCTCGACGTACGGCCCGAATTGCTCGCGGCGGATGTTGTGGCCGGCGCCGGGGATATAGGCGACCTCGGTCTGCGGCACCATCGCGTGCAGGGCGTCCGCCCGCTCCTGGATAATGATGCCCCCGCGCTCAGCGTCCGCCATGATCAGCAGCACCGGGCAGGTGATCTTGCCCAGCGTGGCCGGCCAATCGACGTTGGCGCGGTTGTTCGGCTCGAAGACCACCAGCACGTTGGGGCTGAACGCCATCTTGGCGCCAGCCCACGGCTCCAGTTCGGCATCGGACCATTCGGGGTGCCCCTCGCGCCCGGCCGCGAGCAGCTCCTCGCGCGACAGGGTCTTGTACCCGAGCGCGCGGGACTTCATGCCGTTCACCATCTCGCGGGCATCCGGGGTGTCGTACCACTCCGTCCACCACGCTGGGGGATCCTCCAGCAGGATGGAGCTCACCAGCTCTGGATACTTGCCGGCCAGCACCAGCGCCGTGCCAGCGCCCATGGAGTGCCCCAGCACGGCCGGCTTCTCCAGTCCCAGGGCGGTGATCAGCCCGGCCAGGTCCTCCGCCTGCACGTCGGGGCCATAGCTCCCCTCGGGGCCGCTCGATTGCCCGTGTCCCCGCGCATCGACCATGACCAGGTCGAAATCCCCCTCCAGTTCCCGCACCAGCGGCGACCAGCACAGCCCGTTGTCCGTCACCCCATGCGCCATGACCACCACTGGCTTGCTACCACCGGTTCGGGTGTAGTGGATCGTCACGCCGTTGACGTCTACCGTGCCGGATTGCCACTCAGCCACTGTTGCTCCTCTGCATTTGCACGGTCTTGCACCAGCGTCTGGGCAGGGCATATGGGGGCACCTTATCACCTTGCCAGCGGAGCTGCGCGTAGCTACGCACTGGGGGAGGGTCCCGCCCGGGAATACGCGTCCAGAGTGGGAAAACAGGGCGGATCACACTCCGTCAAAAATTGCTTTCCTCAACCTATTGACAGGAAGGCACCGAGGATATAGAGTGTACGTACTGAAGCAAACGGGGTTCGCGAAAGCGAATCGGCAGTCAGAGCAATCTGACAGCTAGCTCAGTTCTGGCCTTCTCAACAGTGGGCCTGAGCAGATCCGGACGCCGAGTCCACGCCCATGGTGACACGGGCAGCGGAGACGGTGGGGGCCACTGGCAGCAATGCGTGGTGGTCTGGGCCAACGAAGACCGGCGGCTTGCCGCACGGAGTCGAGAAGCCCGTTCAGCGCGCGGCGGAGCAATCCGCAAGGCGGCTGGCCCGGGGGCGGGGGAGTAATCCACCGCACGTGCCGTGTGCTTCGACGTAAGGCGCCGATGGCTGCGAGAGCGGCTGTCGGCGTTTTGCGTGCAACGAGTTCGTCCGTGTCGCCATGCTGAGCGTTGCGCCGACCTCGTTGTGCTGAAGCCGGCGCATCGCTGCAAGCAAAAGCCAATGGCTTCAAGCGTTTAACTGCGCAGACCGATTCCACCCCGAGGGGACGCTCCCGGCGTCAATCCCCAGCGGGCATACAGGCTCTGTTGCCGGTGTTCGGGCAGTAGATTGAGCAGATCCCGGCGTACACCACGCAGGCAGCTCCCGGCCCGAACTCTGCCTGGCAATCCGTGTCTCGGCTGCAGTTGCGGCAGTAGAACGAGGCATCAGTCCCGGCTTCCATATGTGGGGTGAAATCCGCGCAGAACCCGGCACTCCCAGTGGTCAGGGTGCAGACGCGATTGAGCTCCGTGGCATTGCAGATGGCGCCCGTACCTGTCGAGCAGAAGTCCGAACTCGCCCTGCAAACACTTGAATTGTGCGCCACGCATTGGCTTTGATCCGGTTTTCCCTTGCGCGGGGCCACCCCTTCGCAAACGCCCGAGCAACAGTTGGAGCTGTCGCCCCGACATGGCTGGCCAACATCGACGCAGCCGTACTGGTTGAGGACCAGTCCCCTGGGTGCCTTCTTGCCTTTGCGTTTCTGCCCTTTTTTCCTGGCCTCGGTGTCAGCGCTGCCAATCCATCCGCTTGCAAGCGCCACCGCACCGCCGAGCAGCGTGCGCCGCGACTGTGCCATGGCACGGGTTAGACCATCGAAATACGCACCGTCCATCATCTGTCTCCTTGGTCACGCACCGGCGTCGGGTCATCGGTAGGACGTGTTTCGTCTTTACTCCAGGTAATCAGGCAGCGGGGAACCACATGGAGCCATGCAGGCCATGCCGCTCTCGCAGTTGCCGGCGCAATTGCCCTCGGTGAACGGGACGCAGGCCGACCCCGCTGGGAGCCCCTGAGCCACACAATCGGCGTCCTTCGTGCAGTTGGTGCAAATACTTGGGCCGCCCACGGTCCCGCAAATCGTGCTGCCCGCCGTCGTGCGGGTGCAAAGGCACAGGAGTTGGTTGTTGCAGCGGGTCTGGTACGGGCTCGCCGCTTCACAGTAGCCAGGCGCTTCCTGGTCGCACATGCCCGTGTCGTGCGCCAGGCACAGCTTCTTGCCTTTCTTCCCATCACAAATGCCCGAGCAACATTGCGCCTCGCTCGTGCAGGCCGCACCCACACTGAGACAGCCGTAAGCGTTCGGCTTCGGTTTCTTCGCCTTCTTGCCCTTCTTCTTCCGCCGTTTCCTGGCACCGGCGTTAGCGATACCGAGCGTTCCGCCGGCCAACGCGAGCGCGCCACTCAGGAGCGAGCGCCGCGATTCCATGAGCGAACGAAGCAAGCTGTCGAACTGAGAACCGTCCATGAGATGCCTCCTTGCGATGGATCACCAGGCCGTGGCGGCGTGGACGAGCCAGGTCGTCCGCTACGGCTCGGGAATCTCCACACCGCACGGGGGCAGGCAGACCATGCCAGTCTCCGGGCATTCGCCACGGCAGAGAATCCCGGTGGTCGGCAGGCACGCCGATCCCGGCGGCAAGCCCAACACGACGCAGTCGGCGTCCTTCCGGCACGGGACGCAGCGCGGCTGTCCGATCTGGGCGCAAAAGCTGCTGTTCCCCGTGGTGCTCAGGCAGGCACAAGTGTCCGAGCCATTGCACAGGGCAATCGTCGGCGGGTCGGAGCAGAGCCCCGGTAGATCCTGGTTGCAGGTTCCGGTGTCGTGGGCCCGGCAGCGCTTCTTGCCCTGCTTCCCCTCGCAGACCCCGGAGCAGCACTGCTCGGCGGTCTTGCAGGGATCGTCAACCTCCAGGCAGCCAAACGCATTCGGCTTCGCCTTTGGTTTTTGCTTCTTGCGCTTGCCCTTCTTTTTCGCGTCCGCCATGGCGGGGACGTGCAACATCCCGATCCCCACACCTGCCAGCCCCCGCAGGACATCCCGTCGTGACGGGGTCTTGTTGATGGTGCAGGCCAGGGCATGAAAAACCGTTTGATCCACGATCAATCCTCACTTCTGTTCGCGTCATCCTGGACCGGGCAACCTGCCCGATTGAGGTGTTGCTTCGTTGTCCTGTGAGCTGCTCACTGAGGGGTATCGTCTGAACTCGTTGAGGAACGCCGGTGGAACTGCCTATCGGTATGCGGTCTCACGTGTCAGATACCGGCTGGCAGACAGGCCGTGCGGCCGGTCGCCACGCAAAGAGGCGTGCACTCCCCGCCGAGAACAACGCACGCGGCGGCCGCTCCGAATTCGCCCTGGCAGTCGGTATCCCTGCTGCAGACCCGACAGTGCGTGGCCGTTCCAGCCGAGATGTCCGCACAGAAGGCGGCGTTCCCGGTCGTCACCGTGCACAGGCTGAGAGGATTGCTCGGGTTGCATGGAACCTCAACCCCGACTTCACACGAGTTCGTGTCCAGCGTGCACACACCTGCGTTATGCGGGACACACTGGCTTTGGTCTGGCTTCCCCTTGCGCGGGGCTACCCCTTCGCAGATGCCCGAGCAGCAAAGCGAGTCGTCCCCCCGGCACCCCTGCCCAGCGTCAACGCAGCCGTACCGGTTGAAGACGAGCGACCTGGATTTCTTCTTCCCTTTGTGTTTCTTCCTGCGCGTGTTCGTCGCCTCGGCGAATCCCAACATCGTCAGAGTTCCGAGCCCAAGTCCTGTCCCAGCCAGGCCGCGCAACACATCCCGTCGCGAAGGGACATTGGTCACGGTTTGGGTCACCAGTTTGAATCGCGTCTGATCCACCATCTCTCCTTGCCGTGCCACGATTGGCACACGCAGAGCGATCTGCCTCACGCTTCGGGTCTCACCAGTTCCCAGGTTCGCCAGTTCGACATCGCTGGGCCCAGGAATCACTGCCGTTCAACTGACCGGCGCTCAAAGCGAAGCGCCGGGCTAGGTGGAGTAGGGCGAGGCTCTCTGGCATCGGCCTGGGTGGCAGCAGGTGCACGATGCGGTGAGGCGGTCATACCGGGATAACCTCCCGGGATCTCGTTCGCTGCTCAGTAAGGCGTCGTGCCAGAATCAGCCCTGGAGCGGCAAGTGATCTCAGAACGGCAGAGATCGCGGACGCGGGGGGCCAGCGGTGCCGGCGCCTGGTCTTCCGGCGCGCAAGGGCACGCTGCTCCGCGGCGAGGAGATCCCGTTCCCACTCGTATTGCCGGTGCGCGGCTTCTGTCTCGATACCGAAATAGTTGTGCAAGACGAACTCCTGTCGATCTGTAGATGGACGAGCTCATGGACGAATAGACGCTGAACTGGGTGACGAACGGCCGCTTGCAAACCGGCCCGGTCGTTTTCATTCGAGCCCGCCCAGCCACCGGGCTTGCGCATCGCTGTTGTCGCTGTTCGGTGTTGAACGCGAACGTTGCGTCATGCTGATGTGGAGCCCGGCGACGGAGTTGGACCATCGCTCTCGGCACTCGCTCATCCGCGCTCGACGCGTCGTCGCGCTCTGACAAACAGACTAGGAGCACAGCAGGCGCGGCACATGCGTCGAACTATGTAGTTGGACTATGTATTCCGAATTCACGTACACATTTGCCACGTTTGAGCGGAGAGCTATCTGTGACCGAGACACGACTTATCTATCCCATTCACCCCGGCGAGGTCCTGGCCGAGCAACTGGAGGAACTGGAGATCACGGCCGCGGAACTGGCGCGGGAGCTTTATGTCCCGGCCAATCGTCTCTATCAGCTGATTGCTGGCAAGCGGGCAATGACCGCTGATACCGCGCTGCGCCTTGAGCAGTGGCTTGGCGTGAGCGTCGACTTCTGGATGAATTTGCAGAAGACCTACGAACTGGACCGGACATCTGAAGAGATCGGCCCGGAGATCCGGCGCACCATTCATCGCCGTCAGCGGGGTGAACGCGCGATGCCGTCCTATCCGTAGCGTGATCGTACGTGGATCGCACGTCAGGAACAGATGCGGGTTAGGACGTCCCTGGATGCATGAAGAGGCTTTTGTCGCGCATTAGCGAAGTCCGCCCGAGGCGGTTGGTCTTCGGCACGAGTGACGCACGCTCACCTACCCCTTGACCGCCCCCAGCGTGAACCCGGCGATGAAGCGGTCCAGGAAGAGGTTGTAGATCAGCGCCACGGGGATCGCGACGAGCGCGGATGCGGCCATCAGCGATTGCCAGAAGAAGACATCGCCCCGGATCAGTTCGGTGGTGACGCCAATGGAAATCGTCTTCTGGTCCGATGAGGTGACAAAGGCCAGCGCGTAGACGAACTCGTGCATCGTCAGCGCGAAGCTGAACACGATCACGGTCAGCAGGCCGGGGATGGAGACAGGCAGGACGGTGCGCCAGATTGCCCCGAGCCGGCTGTAGCCATCGATCATCGCCTGCTCTTCGATGTCCTTCGGGATCGACTTGAAGAACCCCATCAGCAGCCAGGTACAGAAGGGGATGGTGAAGCTGGGGTAGACCAGCACCATCGCCCACCAGGTGTTGCGCAGGCCCAGATCCGCCACCACGCGTGAGAGGGGTATGAAGAGCAGCGTCGGGGGCACCAGGTAGACGAGAAAGATGAGCATGCCCAGCCCCTCGCCCCAGCGCCCGGCCAACCGCGTCAGGCTGTAGGCGGCGGGCACCGCCCCGATCAGCGTGATGATCACCACCAGGACCGAGACGATCAGCGTGTTGCGCGCGAAGGTCAGGTACTGCGTGTTCTCGAAGAGGTACGTGATGTGCTGCAGCGTCGGCGGGTCATTGAAGAGGAAGGGGTTGTTGTTCGGATCGTAGAGATCCGTGTTCTGCTTGAAGATGGTGAGAATCATCCAGGCGAAGGGCAGCGCCGCGAAGAGCGCAAAGAAGAGCGCCGTCGCGTAGAGCACACTCCGGCCAGCCACCTGCCGCCAGCGGTTCATCCTGATGTCTCCGTGCGCCGCGCCAGCCGCAGCATCAGTGCCGCCACGCCGACCAGCACCGGGAAGAGGAAGAGGGCAATTGCCGCGCCCTGGGCCAGGTTCCCGCCATCCACGCCCCGGTAGAAGGCCCAACTCGCCAGCACCTGGGTTGCGTCCGTGGGGCCGCCCCGGGTCAGGATGTAGACCACGGTCATGTCGGTGAAGGTGAAGACGATGCCGTAGAGCACCGCCACCGCCATGATCGGCAGCAGCAGCGGGATGCGGATGTAGAAGAGTTGGCGGAAGAACCCGGCGCCATCCACGTTCGCCGCGTCCTTCAGGTCCTGCGGGATGGAAGTCAGCCCCGCCAGCAGGATCACCGTGGCCAGGGGCAGCGTGCGCCAGATATGCACCAGCAGTACGGAGAACTGGGCGCGGTCCGGGTAGGCCAGCCAGAGCGCATTCGTGCCGAACCAGTCTGGTCCCAGCGGGCTGCCCACGCCGAGCAGCCCCACCTGGCGCAGGATGAAATCGATCGGGCTGTAGACGTTGTCGAGCGTCCAGAGCCACCCCAGGACACCGAGCGCGATGGGCGTGGTCCACGGCAGGAGCACGAGAAAGCGCACCAGGCGCTTGCCGTGGAAGTCCGAGGTCAGGACGATGGCCAGGATGTTCGCCAGCACCAGGACGATGATCTGCGAGACGACCGTGAAGAGAAACGTGTTGCGCAGCGCCGTGCGGAACGTCGCCGTGGCCAGGGCATCCTGGAAGTTCTTGAGCCCCACGAAGTCGATGCTTTGATCACCTACCGTGACGTCGCTGAGGCTGTAGAGGATGGCCAACACCAGCGGCACGCCAACCAGCGCCACGATGTAGATCACCGCCGGTAGCAGCATCACCTTGGCCAGGAACGATTCGTTGTCCAGCCAGTAGCGGCCCCTGGGCTCCGACTCTGGCGATGCTTGCACCGGGACTGGCGTCAGGGTTCCGGCACCTGTGCTGGTGGCCGCGCTCACACGGGTATCCCGGTGGGAAGACGTAGCCCAGTTGTCGCGTCGAAGCGCTTCAGGTCGCGGCGCGCCACGGCAAATTCCTGCGTCGCGCCGACCTCAACCGGCAGCACAGAGGTAACCGGGAAGCGTGCCACGGCCTTCGCGGCGCCCACCTCTCCGTAGAAGAGCCGCTCCGCTCCGAGGTACTCCATACGGTGGACGTGGAAGTCGAAGGGCGCCAGGTCATCATGAGAAACACTGTCCGCCGGCCAGGGGATGAAGTGCTCCGGGCGGAACCCGAGCAGTTCCCGGCCATCCTCCGTCGGGACCAGGTTCATCGGCGGGGAGCCGAGAAAGGTCGCCACAAACGTATCGGCCGGGTCGTCGTAGATCTCGGCCGGGGTGCCGAGTTGCCGAAGACGGCCTTGCTCAAGGACCGCGATGCGGTCACCCATCCCCATCGCCTCAACCTGGTCGTGCGTTACGTAAATCGTCGTGGTGCCGATACGGCGCTGAAACCCCTGCAACTCGTCACGCGCGGAGGCGCGCCGCTGCGCATCCAGGTTGGAGAGCGGTTCATCCAGCAGGAAGACGGCCGGCTCACGCACCAGGGCGCGAGCCAGCGCCACCCGTTGGCGCTGCCCTCCGGAGAGTTGGCGCGGCTTGCGCTCCAGCAGGGTGTCGATCCCCAGGATGCCGGCCGCCCAGGCGATGCGCTGTTCCTGATCCGCCTTCGGCATTTTGGCGGCCTGCAGTGGAAAGGCGATGTTGTTGCGTACGGTCATGTGCGGGTAGAGCGCGTAGCTCTGGAAGACCATGGCGATCTGCCGCGCGCGGGGCGGGAGCTCGGTAACGTTGCGCCCGCCAATGAGGATCTGCCCGTCGGTTGGCTTCTCCAGCCCGCCAATCATGCGGAGCAGGGTGGTCTTGCCGCAGCCGGAAGGCCCCAGCAAGACCAGAAACTCTCCATCTGTCGAGGCGAGGCTGATGCCATCGACCGCCGCCACGCCATCGAAGCGCTTGGCGAGGTCGCGCACCTCCACTACAGCCATGCGGTTTGGCCCTCTATGAACGAACGCGGCGCGCGGAAATTATGCTGTCCCGAGCGCCTGGTGTTCATACAGCTTCGAGCATCAATGCGCCGCACCGGCCCTCACCCCCGACCCCTCTCCCGATGCGCGGGAGAGGGGAGTCGAATGGCGGTCTTGCACCAGGAATCTGCCGTCATCACGCCGCATTTGCCCTGGCCCGGGAGGCCAGCACACCCCTCTCCTGCGCATCGGGAGAGGGGCTGGGGGTGAGGGCGCTTCGGCGAGCTAGGCGCCACCGCCGATGAGCCCCTCGGCACGCCAGTGATCGAAGATCGCGGTGATTTCCCCTTCCGCCTGTGCTACCGATTCCTCCGGCGTTTGCTCACCGCGAGCGGCACGCGCCATCATGTTTGGCAGGATGGGCAGGGCGAAGATCTCGCCCATGGCCGCGTTGGCCGGGCCCGGATGCCCAAGGTTGGTGGTCCAGTCGTTCGCGGTCTTCAGGATGGACAGCTTGTCGGCCGGCTCGGAGCCGTACGGATCCTCATCCACCCAGCTTTCCAGGTCGGGCACCGTTTCGGGCCAGGCCGGGAAGTTGTAGAGCTCGCTCTGCTCTGCCGCCTGGGCGTAGTTGTTGACCAGGTGGAGCAGGAACTCCTTGGCGGTATCCGGGTTCGCGGCGTAGTTCGGGATCATGGAGATGAAGACGGCGTGGCCGTGGGCCAGGGCCCCCTCTTCGCCAGCGGGTCCCACCAGCGGCGTGCGGAAGAAGATGTCCGCGCCGACTTCCGGCTGGTCCCTCTGCGCCGTGCGATAGGCCGAGATGGAGTTCAGGATGTAAGAGGCGCGGCCCGCCACCAGGAGCTGGTTGTTGCTCGCCGCGTTCCAGCCGAACACCTCAGGCGTCATGGTCTGCTTGAAGAGGTCCGCCATGTAGGTGACCGCCGCCACCGTCTCCGGGGAGTTGATGACGACGTTCTCCTCGGCGTCCTGCACGCTGGCGCCGAAGGCCCACATCAGCGACTGCGCGGCCATGCGGGAGTCGATCTCGTTCGACATCCCCAGGCCCATCTGCACGCCCTGCTCGGCCTTGATGCGTGCCCCGCCCGCCAGCAGGTCATCCCAGGTCCCAGGGCCGTCTGCCATCTCGACACCCTCCCAGAGAGAGCGGCGGTAGTTGCCGGGGTCCGGCGCGTAGCCGTGGCAGAAGCCGTAGTAGACGTTCGTGGTCGGGTTGAAGGAGTTACGCTGCGCCATCGGCAGTTGCTCGCCGTGGCGGGCATTCGCTTCCTCGACCAGGTCCGTCAGATCGAGCACGCTCTTCTCATACTGCGCGAGCGACGCAATGTGCTCGACGATGTCGTGCCCCTGGCCGGCCGAGATCTCGGCGGCGATGGAGGCAGGGATATCCGCCGTGTTGATGTGGTCCACCTGGACGGTGACCCCGTTCGCCTCGCCCCACTCCGCCACGAACTGGTCGAACCACTCATCGTGCCGGGGCACGAAGTGGCTCCAGAGGAGCATGCTGAGGTTGGTGCCGGAGATGTCCCGCGTGGTCGGCGTTTGCCGCAAGGTAGCGGCGCCGGCGCCGGTGCGGAAGAAGGGAGTCGAGGCGGCCAGGGTCAGGCTGGCAGCGGCGCCCGCGCCCTGCAGCAAGCGGCGGCGGCTGAGGCCTCGGGGGTCAGCAGCGCGACGACCAGGAAGGTGCAGCATGGGTTGGCTCCTTTGCGGTGGACACACGTCTCCGTATGGTCGGGCCACTCTGCCCGGGAGCGAGGATCGAAACATCTTTCGCAATCGGTGTCAAGCGCGCACGCGACTTCAGGCAACGCAACAATTCGTGGGCAATGGCTGGATGCGTTCGCACTGGCGCCCGTTTCCAGCCTCGGCACGGGCCTCACTGTCTCTATAGCGACTGCAGTGGATTCAGTCCCTGATGGCGATGGGCCGACACGCGTGCCTGACGTTCCGGATCACGCCAGCATCGAGTACAACCGTCTACTCCCAGATGCCTGTACGGGTACGAAGAATCTCGTCTCCAATCCCGGATGCCATCCGGAAATGCAGACAGCACGCGCTCCTGAGCTCTTTGAACGGCCTTGTCTCTAACCAGGACGAATCGAGTTTTGCCGTCCACTCTCAGGTGTCATTCTGAGGAACGAAGAATCTCGTCGCCTCTTCGCGTCGCGCTCAACCTGCTTCGATTTACAGCGTCGGTCCGAGCCACTCCTCAGCGAGATCCCGCCACTCGGGATTGTGTGACTCGATCAACTCCAACGTCCTGGATCGGATCCAGCCTTTGAGCTGTTTCTCGTAGGTGATGGCGTCCAGGACATCGTTGAATGACTCGACATACACCAGGCGGGTTACGTGCTACCGCGCAGTAAAGCTGTCATCCTGGGGATGACGATGCTCATAGACGCGGCGCGCGAGGTTGTTGGTCATACCGATGTACGCGTGCGGGAGCGGTTGCTCATGAAGTACACGGTGTAGGTCCGGCCAGGTTGGCTCATCATTCGCATGATAGCGAGCCGGTGACGTCGAATCAGGTGCTACCGAGGCCAGGAGAACGAGATCCGTCGTTCCTCAGAATGACACCTGGAAGTGGACGGTGGAGCGCGAAACAGGCAGACCTCGATGCAATGCAATGAGGTTCGTCACGTCGTGGCGCAAGATGGCATCGTGATTCGGCAATCGCGGAGATGCCGTTCTTCTCGAATCCGGGTATTCGGAAGAAACAGATATCGCACGATCCAACAGCAGTGTTTGTGACGCTCGCAGCGACACCTTCAAAAAAAGGCCACGGCCTGCGCGGGATGCACAGGCCGTGGCCGGGGAAGAGGGAGGGGAGGGAGGAGGAAAGGAGGAACGACGCGGGGCGCTGGGGCTGGCTGTTGGGATGGCAACGGCAATCAGCGCGCCGCGTGAGGTGTTAGCGGCTCCAGACGAACCCACGCAGGGTAGCTTCGCGATCCGTGCTTGCGAACCCATCGCGGGAATCGACGCCATAGCGCATGGCGGCGGCGGCAAGGAGGGTCAACAGACCAACGGCGGAGATGAGGATGATGGCTTCCATGATGTGCTCCAGTGACGTAGTGAACGGAACGGACTTTACGTAATAACAACGACGAATCGGCCCTGGACGTTCAATTGCAGGCAGGCACGTTCTGGCGCACGAACCAGGGGATGCTGATGGTGACCTGGGCCTGCGTGCGGGCCCAACCCTCCAGGGACAAACGCGGGAACTGGCGCTTCACAGCAGAGCGGCGCGTGGCTTCCTCCGCCCGGGTGTGCTTGTCGAGGGCCCGTTCCCACTCGAATCGACGAAAAGCGGCTTCCGTTTCCACGGCGTGCGCGTTGATCATTGCTGGCTCCTGTGTCCGACGAAATCCCACCCCGCGTGGCGTTCGGTGTGGGTCTTCGCCCGTCATTCCTGCCACGCAAATAGAACGCGAGGGGGGAGGGCGTGTGAGGTCGTTTTCGGAGCATTTGGGGAGTCAATTTTTGGGTAGGGGAGGTGCCGTTTCAGGTGCATGATCTGCCGTCAGTAGATGCGTTTCTCCAGATCATGCACCCGGAATTAGCGTAGGGGATTGCAGGGTAACGGCACATGTAGCGTCAGGCTTTTCAGCAGGGCAACGCGAAGACGCAAGTCTGGAGCAGCCGGCGCGGGAAACAAGGCGTCGCCTCGCTGCATCCCCGTCACTGGCGTGCAACTCCTCCCGCGTCTCGTCCTGAGCTTGTCGGAGGTTCTCGTCATTCCCCCACCAGCAAAGCCCGAGGTGTTGCCGACCTTCGCCTGTCATCCTGAGCCCGCAGGGGAAGGATCTCGTTCTCTTCCTAGCTCTCAGCTTCCTCCGCCTCCCCATTCCCACATCCTCTCTCTTTCATCTGCAGTGCAGGCGAGAGATGACACCTGAGGTGTGTGGTGGGCAGGGAGCAGGCTGGAGGTAACGGGGAACGACGAGATCCTTCCCCTGCAGGCTCAGGATGACAAATGAGGATGGACAAACCCTCGAACACGCCTGCTGGCGAGCGAGGCCCTTCGACAAACTCGGGTCGACACCTCAAGCAGGCGTGTTTCGTGGGAGAAGCGGGGGAACTCTGGAACAAAACCAACAGAGGTGCAGGCTACCCCATCCCTGTTGCTCGCTCAGGCCGGATCACCACCACCACGAACTCGTCGTCTGGCTTCCCCTTGGTGTAGGTCTCTTGCCCCCAGTATTTCTGCGCCATGGCGTTGATGAAGGCCCGGTCCACATCGGGCTCGACGCGCTCGACCGTGCCGCGGACCTCGACGTAGCGGTAGATGTTTGCCGGGTCCACGATCGAGACAGCAACCCGTGGATCGCGTTCCAGGTTGCGCCGCTTGCGGTCCGCGCCCACCAGTTGGGCAAAGCGCAGGAACTCGCCGTCCCAGCCGAACCAGAGCGGGCTGCTCTGCGGCTCGCCCTTCGGCCCAATTGTGGCGATATGCGCCAGCGCGGTCGATTGCAGCAGGTCGGTGTATTGCTCGGGGATGACATTGCTCATGGGGAAGGGTTGTGCTCCTCAACGGTTACTGACTCAAAGCGGGAGAAACGCCCACTCGTGCGCTTGGCTGTCACGAACGCTCGCCCATTCTCAAGCAGTCTATACAGCTGGTTGCGGAAGAGCTGAACTGGCAACGCGTGCAGCGGGCACCATCGTGCGTTGTCGGGATCCACACTAGCCGAGCCACGCCTGCATCAGGTAGCAGTCCAACTATTGAGAAGAGCGCTGTAAGATGCCCAGGAGGGGTAGGTCGTCGTGCATTGTGAATGTAAGGTCGGCCATCGCTGATCTGTGAGGTGATGTGGGCACGATCACGCACCTGCAAGTCAGTTGCGGAGTAATGCGTTGAGCCGTGCTGCCTGCCGCGTGAGATGTTCCCGCTCCGGGAGACTGGCAGCGGCCTGGGCAGCTTCGGCGTACAGGCGGGCAGCCGTCTCCAGCTCACCAGCACGTTCATACAAGTGCGCCGCGACGGCCGTGTAGCGAGGCAGGGACGGGTCGAGTTCCGCCAGGGCGGCCAGGCCGGCCTGCGCGCTATCGGCCACACCGACAGCGACAGCGCGGTTAAGACGGGCGACTGGGCTGTCGGTCAGGCGCACGAGTTCGTCGTACCACTCGACAATCTGCACCCAGTCCGTTTCTTCCGCCGCCTGGGCGTCCGCATGCAGAGCGGCGATGGCAGCCTGCGCCTGGTACTCACCGAGCCGGTCGCGGGCCAGCGCCGCTTGCAGGATCGTCACCCCTTCGGCGATCAGGCGGGTGTCCCACCGTGAGCGGTCCTGCTCGGCCAGCGGCACCAGGCGCCCGCCTGGACCAGTGCGGGACGCGCGCCGCGCGTGGTGGAGCAGCATGAGCGCGAGCAACCCGGCGGCCTCCGGCTCGTCGCTCAACGTGATGAGCTGACGCGCGAGCCGGATCGCTTCGGTAGCAAGGTCAACGTCTCCGGAGTAGCCCTCGTTGAAGACGAGGTAGAGCACGCGCAGCACGGTCGCCAGGTCACCGGGCTGGTCGAACCGGACGCCCGAGACGGTGCGCTTGGCGCGGCTGATCCGCTGCGCCATTGTTGCCTCCGGCACCAGGTAGGCCTGCGCGATCTGCCGCGTGGTCAGGCCGCCGACCGCGCGCAGCGTGAGCGCGATCGCCGAGGCGGATGTCAGGGACGGGTGCGCGCACAGGAAGTAGAGATGGAGCGTGTCATCCACATCTTCGCCAACGTCGCTCTCGGGTTCGCGCTCGACGAGCACTTCGCGATTCCGGCGCGAGGTATCGGCGCGGGCAGCGTCGAGAAACTTGCGCCAGGCCACCGTGACCAGCCACCCCCTGGCGTCCCTTGGCGGGGTATTCGGCCACACTCGTACGGCCTCGATCAGCGCGTCCTGCACGGCATCCTCAGCCGCCGCGAAGTCAGCCCCGCGCCGGACGAGCATACCGATCACGCCAGGGGTGAGAGTCCGTAGCAGGGCCTCATCCACCGTGCATCACTCCGTGATGATCGGGGGGGCGGTCAGGAACGGGCGCACCTCGAGCCACTCGTGGATCGGCTGCCCGCCTGCGCCCGGCGCTGCCGACAACTCGCCAGCCAACTGGACCGCGCGCTCCCACGAATCCACATCGATGATCATCCAGCCGGCAATGAGATCCTTGGTCTCCGCAAACGGACCATCGGTAACCGGTGGCCGCCCCTCACCGTCTGAGCGCACCCACGCACCGTGCGGCGCTAGTGCCTCACCACCCACGAACTCTCCCGTCTCCTCCACGCGGGCGGCGAAGTCGCGCATGTACTGCACGTGCGCGTCCACCTCTTCTGGCGTCCACTGTTCCATCGGCACATTGTTCACCGCTGCCGGGGCGCCCCGGTAATGCTTGAGCAACAGGTACTTGGCCATCTTCTTCTCCTCAATCACACTGTGGCCCGGTGTGTCCGCGTTCACTCAGGGGACGCAACCAGATGGGGGTTTTCGACATCGCTCTGCAACCCTTCCTGGCAGACTGCGGGAAATCTGGGAACCAGGGCGATCAGGCCCGCTGGCGCTCCTCCCGCTCTCGCACCAGCTCCTCGACTGCGGTTGGCAGCGTCGTCTCGAAATCGATCAGCTTCGCCCACGTCGGGGTCACCACGATGCGGACCATGCCGTCGTAGAGCGACCGCACCTCTGCTTCCCACTCTACGCGTTGCTCCGCCGTCATCGTGTAGCTGCCGTTCATCTGGAGATACTCGGCCGGGATGCCCTCGACGACGTCCAGTTCCGCCCGGCCCCGGATGAGCAGGATCTTCGGCGGGTGCACTTCGGTGTCGATGGTCAGGGCCACCATCGGGTTCGCGCGCAAGGAGTGGAGTTTCGGCGCGTTCTTCGTTGTGCACATCACGATCTCCGAGCCGTTCCACGTAAACCCGATCGGGACATTGCGCGGCGTACCGTCTTTGGCGACGTACGCCAGGCGGGTCAGATCGCGCGCCAGCAATTCCTGGCTGTATGGACGGTTCAGGACTTCGCTGATTTCGTTCGGTTGCATGGTGGTCTTCTCCCGTCGATATCATCCAGAGATTTATCGTTCTGCGTGCTTGGTAGGCAGCCGCGCCTGACCGCTAGCTGAGCTGCTCGGCCAGTCCGATGATGAACCCCTCGGGGGCCCGGACGAAACAGAGCCGGTAGCTGGCCTCGTACTGCGCGATCTCATCGAGGAGTTCGGCGCCGTGGGTGCGCAGGCGAGCGACAACGTCGTCAATGCCCGTGACGGCGAACATGATGCGGCTGATGCCCAGTGTGTTCGCTGGAGCGTCTCGCGGCTCCCGGCTGATCGCGGCCGGCGTGTGGAACTTCGTCAACTCGACTCGCCCGTGGCCATCTGGCGTCCGCAACATGGCAATGTCGGCCCGGACGCCCTCAAGCCCAACGGTGCGGTCTACCCAGGGGCCCTCGACGTGCGTCTGGCCCTCCAACTCCATGCCGAGTTCAAGAAAGAACGCAACTGCCGCCTCGAGATCCTCGACAACGATCAGGACATTGTCCATCCGCTGAATCGCCATGATGGTGCTCCTTCTACGTCAAGCAGCCTGTTCGGCTGCTCATGTCCATAGGACGGAGCCAAAGCGGCGTTCTCGACATCAGGAAGGATGCTGGATTTCACGACATGCTGGTGGGTACTACGCTGAAGCGCAGCCTGGGCGGGAGGATTGCTTCCGTTCCCAACGCCATCGCGCTGGCCCGCGAGAACTTCTGCCAGCAGCGCTACCACGATGGGTCGAGCAATGGACGCCTAACTCCTGGTAGGCCAGGCGCGACGTTCGTAACCGCCGATTTGCCTTACCACCACGTCTGCCATCAGGCGTACTCAGCGTCAGGAAGGACCTCACCCGATGAGCGCGTGCTGGATCTGCTAGCCCTTGCCGATGTCACCCCGCGGCGACTCCACCCCGATGGCCGCTTCCAGGCCCAGCTCGGCTGGCTTCGCCAGTTCCCAGGCGGTCCAGAACACGCCTTCGGAGAAGGTGGGGTAGGCGTGGAGCGTTTCGCAGATGGCGCCGGCTGAAAGCCCCAGCCGGACAGCCAGGGCAATCTCACCCAGCACTTCGCCGCCACCTGAGGCAAGTACGCTCCCGCCCAGCAGACGGCCCGTGGCGTCATCCGCCAGTAGCGTCACCATGCCGGCACGCTTGCCCGTGATCGCTGCCCGCGCCAATGCGCTAATCGGAACGGTGGCGGCGCGCACGCGGTAGCCGGCCTGCCGCGCCTGCTCGGCGGTCATGCCCACGTGGCCCAGCTCTGGGTCGGTGAAGATCACCGTCGGCATCAGGCGGTCCCGGGCGTGGAGTACTCGCCGGTGTCCCAGGGCGTTGTCCACCGCCACGCGCGCCATGTCATCCGCCATCGGGGTAAACCGCGGCGCGCCAGCTACGCAGTCGCCGGCGGCCCAAATGCCTGGAACAGTCGTCGCCAGTGCGCGGTCGACCACGATGCCCTCAAGGTTGGTCATCACCCCGGCCTCCTGCAGGCCCATGTCCTCGATGTTCGGCTCCCGCCCAATGGCCACCAGGATCTCCGCGACGTCCAGGTGCTGCTCGTGCGTGCCCTGGCGGAAGGTGAGGCGCTTCTGTTCCCCCTGGCGGGAGACCTCCTGGAGGTCCATGTTCATGCAGAAGGTGACGCCATCCCGCTCCAGCGCCTCCTGCAATGCGGCCGCTATTTCGACGTCGTACATGGGCAGCAGGCGAGGTTTCCGGCTGAGCACCGTCACCGCCACCCCGAACCGCGCGAAGATCTGGGCGAATTCCAGGCCGATGATGCCGGCGCCAAGGATGACCAGCGACGCGGGCAACTCGGGCAGGAGGACTGCCTCGATATTAGTGATGTAGCCAGTCTCTTCCAGTCCCGGCACTTCCGGGATCACCGCCCGGGCGCCGGTGGCGAGGATGATCGCCTTGCCGCGCAGCATTTTGCCGCCGACGCACACCTCTCCAGCGCCCAGCACCCGCGCCGTCTCCTTATAGAGATCGATCCCGGCGTTGCGGATATTCTGATCACCGTCCCCACCCCGGATGGCATCAATCACCCCCTCGACATGGGCGGTGACCGCAGGCCAGTCCAGCGACACCTCCGGGATGACGACCCCCAGCCCGGCGGCAGATTGCGCCTCGTGAAAGACCTCCGCGATGTGGACCAGGGTCTTGGTGGGATCGCAGCCGGCGTTCAGGCAGGTACCGCCCACCTTCCAGTGCTCGACCAGCGCCACGCGTGCGCCCCGCCCGACGGCCTCGAAGGCCGCGGTGCTTCCGGCCGCCCCCGCGCCAATGACAATCAGATCGTAGGCTGCCTCGTCAGGCATTGATGGCAGCCTTGCAGGGGTTTCTCATATATGATCCAGAATCATGATGATTTCGTAATACTCGTGTCATGCTCCCGATGCCCAAGAGCGTTCCTTGCTGTGCCATGGTCCTTCTCACGTGCATGTCGCCGATCTGTGCGGAGTGTAGGGCCTGCGGAGTCACAAGAGAGTAGGGAAAGTTATGGTGGTCAGCAGCTCCGCGGACGCACGCCAAGCTTCGGGCGAGGACACGCGCTGGCCACACATTGCTGCCCGCGATGATGCTGCCTCGGGTCCTGACAGCACCGCACGCTTCCAGCTCATGATTGAGCACGACGCGGACGCCATCTGCGTCGTGGACGCCGACCTCCGCGTCGTCTACGCGAATCCCACGGCCCGGGCCACGCTTGGCATTGCGGAACGCCAGCAGTGGCATCGGCGTGGCGGCGAGACGAACCATGTGCACCCGGAGGATCTGCGGCGCATGGAGCGGGCCGTGATCACGGCCCGCGAGCATGGCCGGTGCTCAACCACCGATGCGCGCATCGAGATGCCCAGCAGCGGGTGGCGCTGGTTCGATGTCACCGTGTGCGAATTGCGTTCTGACCCCGTGTCGTCAACGGCCTGCTTATCAAGCTCCTCGATATCGACCAGGCAAAGCTGAGCGAACAGGTGATGCAGGAGCAGGTGGACACCCTGCGGCGGCAGAACTAGAACAAGAGCGCGTTTCTCTCCACCATCAGCCACGAGTTCCGCACGACGTTGACATCCATCATCGGCTACAGCGCATTCCTGGCCACGAACTCGAGTGACGCCCACATGGTGGCGGAAGACGCCGAAGTGATTCACCGCGAGGCGGCACGGCTGAGCCGTATGGTGGACGACGTTCTGCTCATGGATCGTGTCGACAACGGCCACCTGTTGCTGAACCTCCAGCCGCTGAATGTCAACGACATCGTTGCCTCTGTGACATCGTTGCCTCTGTCACGGAGGCAATGCGCCCGCAGATGATCCGGCACCGCCTGGTGCTCACACTCGATCCCGCGCTCCCCCGCGTGCTGGGAGACCAGGGCCGCCTGGAACAGGCCCTGACCAACCTGATCAGCAACGCCGTGAAGTTTTCCGATCACCGCGGGGCCATGACGGCGGAGACCTCCAGATCCGGCGCGGAGATCGTGCTTTCCGTGCGGAACGAGGGGATGGGCATCGCGCCGGATAATCGAGAACGCATCTTCCAGCGCTTCGAACGGGTGGAAACGGGAATTGCCGGGAGCACCCTGGACACTGGCCTGGGCCTGGCGATCGTCAACGAGATCGACAACCTGCATCACGGCCGCATCGAGATCGCGAGCGCCATTGGCGAAGGCTCAACCTTCTCGATCACGCTGCCCGCATCCGCGCCCTGATCTCCACAATGAACACCGTGTCGCGAGACTCGGTGGTTTATGCACGACGAGTTGCGTTGGCTAGATGTCGTCCTCGCGCAGGTAGTCGATGAGGTCCTGTTCCAGCGCCTCGACATCGATGATCTCGACCAGGCTTTCACCCAGGTTCTCGCGCAGGTAGTCACCCGTCTCGGTTTCGGCAATCAGCCGTACCCGGGCTGCCACCGCCGCGCGGTCAATGAGGTTGCGTTCCCCAAGTTCCGTGGCCAGCCCGCGCAGCCGGATCTGGTTCACGGTCAATTGGGCTGCCAGGTGGGCTACACTGCGGGCCAGCGTCTCCGCCCAGTCCTCTTCCTCATGTCCATGCCCGTTCAGATCCGCCGGGTCGGGCCCGGGGGGAAACCGCTCCATGTCCACTTCCTCCTGCCTCCGCATCCGGCGGCGAGTATACGGTTCTATCCCGCTCATGCCGCGCCCTGTGCGTTACACTCCCAGTCCCCGCACTGTGCCGCATGGTCACACCAGCCGTGGCGCTTCTCGCCGCCGCGCTGGGACTCGTGATGAGCAAAAGCAAACAGGAGCAGGGCCTGAGCATGTCGTGCAGTGGACGCGGGAAGAGCCGGAGCCAGTCTTTACGGGAGATCATGAGCGGTTCGCTCGTCGCGCTGCTCGCCAGTATGGCGCTGCTGCCCAGCCCCGCGGCGGCCCAGATCGCGGCCACCGCCTGCTCCGTGGCCTCGTCCAGCGCCGCCACGCCAGAGGCGGAGGCTATCGACGTTGAGGCCGCCACCCCCAGTGCATTGCCGCTCGCCTCGCCGGTGGCGACCCCCGTAGCCGGGAACGACGCGCTCTCGGATGAGATCACGCACACGGCGGAGCAACTGGCCGCCTGCCTGAGCGAGAACGATGCCGCCGCCGTGGTGCAACTGGCCAGCGAGCGCTACCTGGGTCAGCTCTTTGGCAGCAGCGTGCCGCTGAGCGTGGATGACTTCATCTCCATCTCGCAGAGTATTTCCGCAACGCCGGTCCGCATCGTGTCGGTGGAGGACGTCACCCGAAGCGAAGATGACCGCGTGACCGCCACCGTGACCCAGGTGGTGGGACAGCAACTGATCGAGGCGACCTGGACGTTCCGGCGCGGCAACGCTGTGGTGCCGTGGATGCTGGATACGGAACAGCGCCTGCCAACCACCGTGCCGGCAGGCGCGGAACGCATTGATGTGGCAATCGAGGAACTCTCCTTTGACGTGGATCCGGCCACGGCTGAGGGGGGTAATGTCGTGCTGCGCGGCAACAATTCGGACAATGTCGATCACGAGATGCTGGTGCTGAAGCTGGCTCCGGGGTTCACCGTGCAGGATCTCCTCCGCGCGGTGGGCCCGGACCTGCCCCCGCAGGTGACCTACATCGGGGAGGTGCCGGTGCGCGCGGGGCAGGAGCAAGACCTGGTGCTGGTTGACCTGGAACCCGGGGAGTACACCATTGTCTGCCTTTTCCCGGACAGCGAAGGCATCCCGCACCTGGCGCAGGGGATGGTTGCCACGTTCACGGTCGAGTAGGGGATTCGGGAATCTGCTGCCGGGAGCCTACGAGATTGCCAGCGCCGAGAGCCCAGGTGCGGAGCCGCTGCGGCTGCTGATCGGAGAAGCGGCGGGGGGTGAGTGCAGCGTCTGGTCCGGACCCATGCGTGTTCTGCGAGATCGTGGCGGGCAGATCGCCGGCCAGCGTTGTCTATGAGGATGACCTCTGCCTCGCGATCATGACGATCGAGCCGGTCAACCCCGGGCACCTGCTGGTGCTGCCCAAAGTCCACGCGCCGTACCTGGCCGACCTCGAGGAAGCGACAGGCATGCACCTGTTCGCCGTCGCCATGCGCGCGGCCGCGGCCATCCGTGCCTCCGACCTGCGCTGTGAGGGGATCAACCTCTTCCTGGCCGACGGCGAAGCCGCCTTCCAGGAAGTTTTCCATGTCCACCTGCACGTCTTTCCCCGCTTCGCTGGTGACCCGTTCGGCATCACCGCCAACTGGTCCGTGCATCCCCCACGCGAGGAACTGGTTGAGAACGCCGCCCTGATCCGTGGCGTGTACCCGCTCACCTGATCACCTGATCACCTGGGACAGGATTCACGGAACACCGGCCCTGAGCCTGGCGTTTCACCGGCACAGCGAACCCGCTCTCCCTGTTGGAAGTCATTCACCATGGTGAAGCAGGCGATGCGATTTCCTCACGTCAACCGCTCGGTCAGCTCATTCCTGGACGACCTCGAGGTGACAGCGGTGTTGCTTGCCCCGCTCCTGTCGCTCCTGCTGGCTGTGGCGATGTTCCTTCCAAACTGGTTTGCGCGAACCTCCTGGTCCCACAGAAACACGGAGACCATTGATTCTCCGGCGGGCTACGTCGGGTTCCTGAGCCTGTGGGGATGCATCACCTGTCTCGCGCTGGTGATCGGCGTCTGGCAACAGCGGTGGGCATGGATCGCCATGCTGGTCGCGGCGGCTGGCTTTGCGGGAGCTGCGGTTGTCTGTATCGGCTACTGGCAGAAACTCGGGCTGGGGCTGGCGCTCCTGGATGACACGGCCCGAATGCCAGCGCGATGGTCGATGCACTCCCCACCCGCGTTGCCGCTCTTCATCTTCGCGTCCACTGTGGGCCTGGTGAGCGCGTTGGTGCTGGCCCGTGGCTGCTGGCACGCACGACACCAGGTGTAGGGGAGTGAATCGTGAAGGTGATTGAACCTCTGGTGTGGATAGCAACCCTTCTCTGCGGCGTCGTACTGCTGTCATCATGGTTCCACGCAAGAACAACCCATACCGACAAGGGTGGCGGACAGATGATCCAGGGCTGGGGGTGGCAGCACGTTGGGACGTTGGCGGGCATCGTCACGATCGCGGCGTTACTGTACGGGGGCTCGCGTCGTCCACATGTCTTCCGGTCAGCCTTCTCAGCCTTCGTTGCCGCCTTCGCCATGGCCGTAGCCGCTGCAGAAACTGCCCGCACCTGGCTTGATATCACGCGAGAAACCCTGACGCGGGAATTGGCGGGGCCGGGCCGATTCATTGGCTTCGCGCCGTCACCGGGAACCGAATTCACGGTTGTCGTTGCGCTGTCAGGGACTGCCTGCGCCCTGGTCCTGCTTGGCTTGTGGTTACGGCCCGATGAAGGGAAATAGAACGTGCGTTCAGGAGGAGCGCGTCCGCTGGCCGAGACGGTACTGCGCCGCACGGCATTTGGCTGCGCGACCCTGCTCCTGTTCGCGTTCTTTGGCGGCCGGACGATGTGGGTGCAGGGAAACACCACTGCAACAGATGCCGCTGGGTATGGCATTGTTGCAACTGTGGCTGGTGTGCTCGTGCTGGCTGCACTTGCGTTCGCGTCGTGGGCACGGCCACGAACAGTTCTGCCCATGCTCGGCGCACTCATTGCGGCAGCGGCTTTCGTGCTCGCCTTCATTTGTGCTGGTCTCGATGTCTGGGCCCGCTTGCAAGGACAGGTCTGGACCTACGCCGCCATGACCATGAGCCATCCAAACCCACGGGAGACCATTTATCCTGTCGCCGGTCCGCCGGTCTTCATGCCCATTGCCGCCATCGGTGCGGTTGCCTCTCTCGGGCTTGTGGTCGAGTGGGGCGCCAGCGGGTTCCCATGTCGCGCGACGGCTACGAGAGTCGTCGGTTGAACCGCGTGTAAGTTCCCTGATCTGAAACCGCCTCGAAGCCAAGACGCTGCAACACTGCCGCGCTCTTCAGGTTGCCCTTGGTGACACCGGCCCAGATGGCCCTGGCGCCCAACGCCTCCTGCCCGTATGCGATGAGCGCCGCGCAGGCCACGGTGGCGTACCCCTTGCCGGTGTATTCCCTGCCGAGCCAGTAGCCCAGGACGAAATCCTCGGTGGTACGGGGGTTCAGATCCACACGGCCGATCAACTGGTCCCCAAACCACACCCCGAAGCGCGCGTTGCGATTCTCAGGGTCGGCCAGGTCTTCGGCGACAGTTTCAGGCGTTGCCTCGCCGAGGTCGAGGTAGTCCCCGTGCTGGGTCAGGTGCTCCCGGTTACGGTCAACGAGCGCGTAGTAGGCCTCCGCATCTTCGGGCAACAGCTCAAGCAGTCGCAGGTCTGGCATGGCGGTAGGTAACGTCGGCCGTTCCGTCATGACACCCCCTGTCTCCTCATCGTCGAGCCGTCCCAACCATGCCGGCGGTTGTGCACGTTGCTGGCCACGCTGGATGACCTGGCATGTGCCATGTGGCTCCAGTATCCCCCGGAGTGGGCATCAACGAGATACGTGCTTGGCCATGCACACCCGCAGGGATGATCGTCCGGGGATGCGGCTGGTTTCCCGGAAGCCCAGATGGCGATAGCGCGCGATGTTCTCAGTCATCAACTCGCTGGTGCATAGGTGCAGCTTGTAGTAGCCGCGTCGTAGCGCCTCCTCTTCCGCAAAGGTCATGAGCCGGATGCCGAAACCTCGGCCCTGCCAGGCCGGATGAACCGCCACGTTCTCGATGAACAGGCTGGTTTCGTGATCCTCCAGGACCATCACGCCAATGATCACATCGTCCAACTCGAGCACCCAGAGTTGATGAGCAACGACCCGTCGCTCGTAGTCATCCTCCATGGGTGCCGGCTTGCGTCCCAGGCGGGAAATCCAGATCTCATACGCCGCCTCGACGACCCGCTTAACGCATGATGTTTCAGTTGGGAGTGCCGGGCGAATTATGCCGAACTCCTGTTGACTTCGACCTCGTGGCCCGTTACGTCGATCGTCTTGCCTGTGCACTCTGCGACCAGGAGGCAGCTAGTGAACCACCGGCCTTGTCGGGTCCGCACATCGCAACCCAACACCCTGCGACGAACGCATGTCATCGATATTGGATGATATCTACACGCCGCCTCCCGGTTCATGAACAAACTTGCAGCCATCTTGCGTCTTTCATGGGTACAATGCGGGCTTCGCGGCGGCATAGCGCCAACGCAATAAGAACACGGTTACCGCACTACGGTGTGCGGAGTTGTGAGAGGAGCGTTCCCGCAATGTCGAATGCACCTGAGTCCGGACGATTTGCTGCACTACACAAGGCGCTGCAGGCCGGGGAGATGTCGCGGCGCGAGTTCACCCTGCGCGCCCTGGCCCTGGGCGTGGCCATGCCGGTCATCTCCTTCGTGTTACGCGCCGAGCAGGTGAAGGCCATGCCGGGCCGCCACATCGGCTGGAGCATTGCCGCGCAGGGCGTCGCTGGCGCGCCGGCCGAGGGCATGGATGGCCGCACCCGGGGCGAGGGTGGCGAGCTCAAGCTGATCCAGTGGCAGGCCCCGAGCATGCTCAGCCCGCATGTCTCCACCGGCACCAAGGACTATCTGGCCAGCTGCCTCATCACCGAGCCGCTGATGCACTATCTGCCGGATGGCACCCTTATCCCGAACCTCATCACCGAGGTGCCGACGGTCGAGAACGGCCTGTTGGCCGAGGACCTCAAGAGCGTCACCTACAAGCTGAAGGAAGGCGTGACGTGGTCGGACGGCGAGCCGCTGACGGCTGAAGATGTCGTCTTCACCTGGCAGTGGGTAACGAATCCAGAGAACGCCTCCGTTTCCGCTGGCGTGTACGCCTCCATTGCCAACGTCGAGGCCACTGACGACCTCACCGCCGTTGTGACCTTCGCCGATCCCAACGCCAACTGGGCGGAGCCGCACGCCGGCACGCTCTGGGGTTACGTCTATCCCAAGCACATCCTGGACGTCGAAGACGGCAAGGCCGCCCATGACGCCTTCCTGCTCAACCCCGTTGGCACTGGTCCGTACAAGGTGGAGAACTTCACTCCGAACGACCAGGTCATCTACGTGATGAACGAGAACTACCGCGAGCCCAACAAGCCGTACTTCGAGCGCGTCAATCTCAAGGGTGGCGGCGATGCCGCCTCCGCCGCGCGCGCCGTTTTGCAGACCGGCGATTACGACTATGCCTGGAACCTGCAGGTGGAGCCAGACATCCTGGCCCAGTTGCTGGAGGGGGGCAAGGGCGAGATCAAGACGATCGCCGGCACCTCGGTCGAGCGCATCGAGCTCCAGTTCGCGGACTGGAAGACCGAGACTGATGGTCAGAAGGCCAAACTGGGCACCGTCAACCCGATCATCGGCGACAAGGCCGTGCGTCAGGCGCTGAACCTGGCTTGCCAGCGCGATGTTATCTCTGAGCAGCTCTACGGTGAGGGTCAGCCCGCCACGAGCAACATCCTGGCTGGTGTCGCCGCGATGGCCTCCCCGAATACCTCCTGGGAGTTCAACCTGGAAGAGGCTGGCCGCATCCTGGACGAAGCCGGCTGGACCATGAACGGCAGTGTCCGCTCCAAGGATGGCGTGGACGCCAGCATCACCTACGTCTCGTCCATCAACCCGGTCCGGCAGAAGACCCAGGCCATCGTCAAGCAGGCGCTGGAGCAGCTCGGCTTCCAGGTCGAGCTACGCCAGGTAGATGCCGCCGTCTTCTTTGATGGCTCCCCGGGCAACGAGCAGAACATCAACCACTTCTTCAACGACCTGCAGCAGTACACCAACAACTCCACCACCCCGATCCCGGTGGCGTACATGATTGGCTGGTACGCCGGGCCAGACGGTGAGAACGTGGCCCAGATGGAGAACGACTGGAACGGGCAGAACTACACCCGCTTCCAGAACGCGGAGTACGACGAGCTGTTCGACCAGGTTCGCCTGGAAACGGACATCGCCAAGGCCTCAGAGATGTTCATTCAGCTGAATGACATCATCATCAACGAGGTGGCGGTGATCCCGCTGGTCAACCGCGCAGCGGACAAGTACGCGATCTCGACCACGCTCTACGACGAGAACGTCGGCGTGAGCGACTTCGAGGTCAACTACTGGAACATCGCGAACTGGAACCGCAAGGCCTAGTTCCGCGAGTTCAAGCCGGGGTGGTGGGTTTGCCCGCCACCCCGGCGTCTTTTCCCAGTCGGTTTCATCGCAACGCCGGACGCTCATGCCCCTGATCCAGGCTGACCTGCAACCCGCGCTCTCCGCCCTGGCCACCGTGGAAGCGGCGGCGGTCACACTGATCGGTGTGGCCTTGCAGGCCTCCGCGGACGGCGACCTGGACACGGGCGAGGACCTGGATACCATCCTGCGCGCGGCCCAGTGCCAGGACGAACAGCACTACCACCTGCTGACCAGCACGGGCAGCGAGCCGCTCACCACCACCTTTACCACCCCGCCAGACATGATGGCGGACCGCACGTTTCTCCTGATCTTCCTGCTGGAGTTGAAGGCGGTCACCATGGCCGGGTACATGGCACTGGCGCGGGCATGGGCGGAACTGGGCGACCTGGACCAGGTGGAAATCTGCTACCAGATGGGAGTGGTGGAGGGGCAGCACGCAGCGCTCTTCCAGGCGCTGGTTGGCCTGCGCCCTGCCAACGACCGCGCCTTCGCGCGCTGGCTCTTCGCGGACGCGGTGGAAGCCAGCGACGCACTAACCCGCCTGGGCCTGCTGGAGGGGGAAGGCGACAGCGTGGACTTCCCCGGCCCGGTTGACCGCATCTGCCGTGGCATCTTCGGTCTGACTCCCGAAACGACCAGCGAGGCGACGGCGCCGCGCGACAGCTAGCGCACGAGTGCCTTACCGCCTTCGGACACAGAAGCCGGAGGCGCAGTACAGCGGGCGCACATCGCTGCAGCAGTCCGCCGTTTCCAGGCAACGTGCGCCCTCCGGGCTGCAGCCACAGCGCCGCTTGCCACTGCTCTTGCTACGGCACTCGCCGGAGCAGCATTCATTCTTGCGCTTGCACTTGGCCTTGAGCCCACGTCACGCCTCCGCCGTGACCGTTGCTGCCCCAGCGGCACCCGGCAGGAGAAGCGCCAGCACCCCGCCGGCGGCCGCGTGACGCCGGTCCATGCCCGCCCCACCTACCCGGCGCACCAGCGCATCGAACCGCGCATCATCCACGGGGGGTCCTCCACTCAGTGTGACAAACGAAATCACGGAGAGGCATCGCTGCCGGAGAACGCAACTGCCCTCGAGGAACGCTACGGCCCGGCGTCGAAAACCTCGCCGAGCCGTTCACGTGGCAAATAAACGCTAGTTGAGGTTGAAGGTGAACTCGTACTCCGTACCACCGTCGCGCGCCTGCAGCGTCATTTCGCCGGTGGCGCCGTTGTACTTGCCGGTGCCGCCCGTGATGGCGAGGGTGGAATCACCGGTGTCATAGAAGGGGCCTTGCACCACGATCGAGCCATCCTCGAGCGAGTTGGTCCAGGAGCACTCCCAGGTCTTGCCCGGCTCCGTGCGCCAGCAGGTGCCGCTACTGAAGCCGACGACATTGGCGTCCTGATCGTCATACAGCTCGTTACCCCAGGTCAGGGTATCGCCGATGGAATCGCCCTCTTCGCCAAGATCGACCACCGTGTTTGTCGTCGCGTGCTCGATGACCGTGAACGTTTCCTGCGCCCGGGCCTGCTGCCACTGCGTAATCCCGACCCCGCTACCCACCACGAGCGCCAGCACCAGGAGCGATACGAGCCCGAATGACTTTTGCACGGCAACCTCCCTGAGCAGAACGGCTCCGGACCCATGCCCGGCGAGGCATTGTATCGAGGAGTTCTGGATCTCGCGTGACACGAGTGGCGGGGACAGGCATGCCTGTCCCCGCCACTTGCCACAAACTCACTGTGTCTCGAGCCTGTCCTGGTCAACCATGGTATCGAGCCGAAGGACGACTCGGTCGCCACTGATGGGTAGTCGAGCGCATCCTGGCCGCATCAGTTCCGGCGGTTGCGTATCCATGACGAGCGTCGTGCCGATATCCACGAGGCCTTCCTCACCCTCGGCTGCGCCCGCATCTGCTTCCGTAAGCTGACCGACTCTGGGCCGTCACCCCCTGAGCGAAGCGTCTCCCCTTGAGGCCCGCGCACTGTCTCCCGCTTGCTACTGGATCTTCCCGCGCGCCTGCACGGGCCAGGCGGCGATCACCTTGCCGTCGCGGACACCGAAGAGGGTCTCGTGCAGGTGCACTGCCTGGTCGGTGTAGTTGACGCGGATCTTGATGCGGTCTCCCACCCTGGGTGTGTCCGAGTCGTGATCGAGTTGGATGGTGCCATGTTCCGCGGAGAACTTGAGGCTGGTGACGCCCTCCAGCTCCGGGACGTCCGGCTCCTTCTGGCTGGGATCGATGGAGCGGCGCCCGGCATCGACGATGATGCGGTCCGGCGTAGGGCGGCTGACCACGGTGGTGATCAGGAAGAGCGCTGGTTCCACAGGGGAGCCCAGGTCGCGGTAGAAGCCATCCCCCATCGTCACGCCGCCCGCCTGCACCTCGGTCACGCCGGGGATGGTGGAGGAGGTCAGGTAGGTGCCGCCGCCGCCGCAGGAGACGATATCGACCGGGATGCCCGCCGCACGCACAGCCTCCGCCGTTGCGGTGAGTGTGGTCACCGCCTTCGTGACCGTGTCTCGGCGCTGGTCGTGATCCCGCATCGAGACGGCGTGCCCTTCCCAGGCCATCACCCCGGCAAAACGCAGGTTCGGCAGGGAGGCAACCAGCTTCGCCAGTTCGACCGTCGGCTCGCCCGGGGCGATGCCCGAGCGGTGCATCCCGGAATCGACCTCGATCACCACGCGCGGCTGGACCCCGAACTGCCCCGCAGTCTCATTCAGCTCGCGCACGTTCGCTTCGCTATCGACCGAGACGATGACATCGGCGCCCGAGGAGGCGATAAGTCCCATCAGGCGGCGCGTCTTGATTGGCCCTACCACCTGATTGGCAATGAGGATGTCCTTGATCCCGGCAGCGGCCATGATCTCGGCGTCCCCGACCTTGGCCACTGTCGCGCCAATCGCGCCCGCCGCCATGAACCGGTTGGCGATGGCGGGCGTCTTGTGCCCCTTGGCGTGGGGCCGCCACTGCACCCCAGCCTCACGCAGCGTCTGGGCGACGTGGGCGATATTGCGGTCCAGCGTGTCGACATCCACCACCAGGGCGGGGGTATCGAGTTCGTCCTCGGTCAATCCAACGAGCGTGGTCAGCATCTGTGCGTTTCCCTCTGTCGAATGTCATTCCCGGGCGCATTATCGCGGATTGCTCGGAGATCACACTGCCATGTGTGCAGGGGATACCCCGGGTCGGGGACAATGCCGGGATGCATCATGATGTCGCACTCACGTGGGAGGCCACATGGTTACGGTAGCGCCCTATGGGTCCTGGTACTCGCCCATCACCACCGAATTGATCACCGGGCGGCGGGTCCCTGTGGCTGACCCCAGCTTCGATGGCGAGGATGTCCTCTGGCTGGAATCGAGAGCTGAAGAAGGCGGCCGCTCGGTAGTGGTGCGCCGCCACCCGGATGGCAACATCGTCAACGCCGTGCCAGACGCCGCCAACGTGCGCACCCGTGTCCACGAGTACGGCGGCGGCGCCTACAACGTGCAGGACGGCGTCCTGATCTTCGCCCACTTCCACGACACCCGCCTCTATCGCGTCGAACCAGACGGCAAGACGCGGCCAATCACGCCGGAAACGGCGCTGCGCTACGCCGACTTCATCTTCGATACCCCGCGCAATCGCCTGATCGCCGTGCGGGAAGATCACCGGGGCGAGGGCGAGGCGGTGAACACCATCGTTGCCATGGGCTTGGAGGGTGACGAGAGCGGCGGGGTCGTGCTCACCGAGGGTGCGGATTTCTACGCCTACCCCCGCCTCAGCCCGGATGAGCAGCGCCTGTGCTGGATCCAGTGGAACCACCCTAACATGCCGTGGGACGGCAGCGAACTGTGGGTGGCCGAGCTGGCGGAAGATGGCACCATCGCCAGCAAGCAGCAGGTGGCTGGCGGCAAGGAGGAGTCCATCTTCCAACCCTCCTGGGCGCCGGACGGCACCCTCCTCTTCGTCTCCGACCGCAACGAGTGGTGGAACCTCTACCGCTGGCGCCCCGGTATGACCGGTGATGAGCAGGTGACCGACCTGGAGGCAGAGTTCGGCGGCCCGCTCTGGGTCTTCGGCGTCTCCACCTATGGCTTCCTCGATAGCGACACAATTCTGGCGACGTACACGCGGGAGGGCTTTTGGCGACTTGCCACCGTCGATCTGCGCGACGACACCGTGACCGATATTGCCTCCCCCTACACCGAGATCGGGGATCTCTTCGTGCGTGACGGCGAGGCCCTGTTCGTCGGTGGCAGCGCCAGCATCCCCACGACCATCGTCCACTACGACCATGCCAGCGGTGCGTTCACCGAACTGAAGCGCTCGCTGGATGTGGAGATCGATCCCGGCTACATCTCCGTGCCGCAGCCCGTCTCCTTCCCCACCGGGGATGGCCTCACGGCGCACGCCTTCCTCTATCTGCCGCAGAACAAGGATTTCAAGGCGCCGGAGGGGGAACTCCCTCCGCTGCTGGTGCAGAGCCACGGCGGACCCACCGGCTCCACCTCCACCGCCATGAACCTCTCCTGGCAGTACTGGACCTCGCGCGGGTTCGCCATCCTCGATGTCAACTACGGCGGCAGCACCGGCTATGGCCGTTCCTACCGCAACCGGCTCGATGACGCCTGGGGCATCGTGGACGTGGCGGACCACGTGAATGGCGCGAAGTACCTGATCGACCAGGGGATTGTTGACCCGCAGCGCACTGCCATTCGCGGCTGGAGCGCCAGCGGCTACACCACGCTGGCCGCGCTCACCTTCGCCGATCAGTTCCAGGCCGGGGTCAGCCACTTCGGGATCAGCGACCTGGAGACGATGACGACGGACACCCACAAGTTCGAGTCGCGCTACCTGGACCGCCTGGTCGGCCCTTACCCGGACCGCCGGGATATCTATATGGAGCGCTCCCCTATCTATCACTTGGAGCAGATCACCGTTCCGCTCGCGCTCTTCCAGGGGAGCGAGGACACGGTGGTGCCGCCGGACCAGGCGGAGAAGATGTACGACGCCATGGCGCAGCGCGGCCTGCCCGTCGCGATGACTGTCTTCGAAGGGGAAGGCCACGGCTTCCGCCGCGCCGAGAACATCCGGCGCGCCCTGGAAGGGGAACTGGACTTCTACGGCCAGGTCTTCGGCTTCACTCCAGTGGGCATTGAAGAGCGGGTGGAGATCGCGAACATGCCGAGGGGGTAACCCTCACCCCAACCCCTCGCCCTGAGTACTTGCGCAGCGAGAGGGGCTCGTGGCAGCGTGACCAGCGGGGTCCCTCTCATGTGTATGCGGCGCCGGAGGTTCAGGATTTCGTTGAGAGCCTCGCGTTTAGCCTGTTAGATTCGTGCGTCCATCTAAAGGCGTCATCCCGAGCTTGTCGAAGGATCTCGTTCTTTGCCGCATACACGGAGACGGACGAGGTCTCTCCACAGGGTCGAGACGACTTGCAGTGGCGAAACAATATTGGGGGCATGGAGCACGCGTTGTGGCAGGTATGCTTCCAGCAACGTGCGCCATCTCCCTGCATCATCTCGAGGTGTTTTCCATGGTTGCCACTCGAATCACCGTCGATGAGTTCGAGGCCACCTGCGGCGACGAACGCGTCGAGCTCATTGATGGAGCAGTGGTTCCGATGACGCCAGCGTCGTATGAGCCGTCCAAGATCACCATGAAAATCGCCATACGGCTTGGCATGTACGTGCTTCCGCGCCAGTTGGGCGATGTCCTCAGCGCAGAAGCCGGGTTCGTCCTCTTCCCGGATCGGGAGACGGTCCTTGCGCCTGATGTGGCCTTTGTCCGGGCTGGACGCGAGCCGCAGGGGGAGGCGCGGTGGCATTTTGCGCGTCTGGCGCCCGACCTGGTGGTGGAGGTGCTTTCGCCCTCCGACCGAGCCCGCGACATGCAGGCGAAGGTGGCGATGTACCAGGAGGCGGGCGTGCCGCTGGTCTGGGTCGTGGACCCGCGGGCGGAGACGGTGACGGTGCTCGCGCTGGGGCAGGCGCCGCTGGTGTTGACGGCCACGGACACGTTAGACGGCGGCGAGGTGCTGCCAGATTTCCAGGTCGAGGTCGCCGAATTCTTCGCGTAGGCACCGCGCCGGCCGCGCCACCCGGGTCATCCCGTGCCCACCCTCGGGTCTCATCCTGCGCCCACAGGCGAAGCATGGCGTCGTTCGCTCGCCTCGCACCCAGAGTGTCGCCAACTCACCGCCCACCTTCGGGTGTCATCTCGAACGCAGCCGAGATCTCTCGGCCTACCTCACCCCCAAACACCGATGCCTACATGCGAGCGTCACGGACAACTCGATCTTTCGCGGCCTGAGACGCCGAGATCTCTCCACTTCGGTCGAGATGACACCCGAAGGGGAATGTGGCGGTAGGGCAGCAGGCTGGGTGCGGAGGCCGGGGAACGACGAGATCCTTCGCCTGTGGGCCCAGGATGACACCCGAGGGTGGGCGGGAACTCAGGGCGTGTTGGTTGCGAGACGAGATCCTTCACCTGCGCCCATGACGACATGCGTGAGGGGATGCCACCTCGCCCTGACTGAGCATTGAGGCACATGATCCTGCTTGACCGAACATGCGCAACAACGCGCGCCCTCTGATAGAGTTCCAGCCAGAACAGACGCAACCCGATCAGGCAATGGCGCCGGTCAGTACTACCGTGGCTGTCGCCCAGGAGCATGAGATGGCCAGCGCGGCCCGCAAGGTGATCATCAGTTGCGCGATCACCGGCTCGATCCACATTCCGTCGCAGACGCCCTATCTCCCAATCACGCCGGAGCAGATCGCCGAGAACGCGCTCGGCGCGGCGGAGGCGGGGGCGGCCATCCTGCACCTGCACGCGCGTGACCCCGAGACGGGCAAGCCCACGCCGGACCCAGAGATGTTCCTGCGCTTCCTGCCGCAAATCAAGGCCGGCACGAACGCGGTGATCAACATCACCACCGGCGGCGCACAGACGATGACCATCGACGAGCGGCTGGCCGGCCCCTCCCGCATGAAGCCAGAGATGTGCTCGCTCAACATGGGTTCGATGAACTTCGGGCTCTACCCGATGGCGAACCGCATCAAGGAGTTCAAGCACGACTGGGAGCCGGAGTACCTGGAAATGTCGCGCGGGCACATCTTCCGCAACACCTTTGCGGATATCGAGCGCCTGCTCGGCGTGATGGGTGAGCACGGCACCCGCTTCGAGTTCGAGTGCTACGACGTGGGCCACCTCTACAACCTGGCCCACTTCCTGGAGCGCGGGCTGATCAAGCCGCCCGTGTTTGTGCAGACGATCTTCGGCATCCTGGGCGGCATCGGCACCGACCCCGAGGACATGCTGCACATGAAGCGCACGGCGGACCGCCTGCTGGGCAACGACTACGTCTGGAGCATTCTCGGGGCGGGGCGGCACCAGACCAACCTGACCACGATGGGCGCCATCATGGGCGGTAACGTGCGCACCGGGATGGAGGACAACATCTATCTCGGCAAGGGCGAACTGGCCAGGAACAACGGTGAGATGGTGGCCAAGGTGGTGCGCATCCTGCGCGAGCTTTCTCTGGATCCAGCCACCCCGGACGAGGCGCGGCAGATGCTGGCACTCAAGGGACCCGAGAACGTCGGGTTCTAGCCACCCATGAGCGGCGGGCCAAGCGTGCGTCATCCCCAAAGCGTCTCGCGTGAAGTCGAGAGGTCTGTTTTGCTGCGCAATGGTGACGGGTCGGGCGCTTGGGGTGAGACGCCGCTCGATGATGGTCTCTCTCAGCGACCGCGGAATGTTCCAGCGCGCGGCCCTTACCCCCGGCCCCTCTCCCGATGCGCGGGAGAGGGGAGTCCGACCGTGCTGTCAGGGCAGCCCTCTGGCATTGACAATCCATCCCTAACACCCCTGTACGCTGCCGTGAGCCCCTCGCCCGGTGTGCGGGCGAGGGGTTGGAGTGATGAAGGCCATGCGGCGCAGACGAGTTGGGTGAAAGTACTTGCCTCGGAGCGTGAGGAACCTCGTTTGATGCGCACCCACGGGGTATCTCGACACGCGCGAGACACAGGCTTCTTCCGGTGAGCAGCGAGCCGCCCCGCGAGGTTGAGGTGCGGTTAGCGGATCTACTGCTGCGCGTCATCGACTGGCTGAAGTTCGCCGAGGCCAAGAACACGGCGGCGGTCGGCCTCTCCTCCACGGCGCTTGGCGTCATCGTCACCTTCCTGGTAGCAGGTCCCCCGGTGCCGGAGTTGGCCGGCATCGGTCTCAGCATCGGCGCGGTGTTGCTAATGGTCAGCCTGCTGCTGGCCGTTGCCTCCTTCCTCCCTTCCACCAACCTGGAGAAGCATCTGCTCGGCGCGCGGGCAGAGCCCGCCGCCACGGACAACCTCCTCTACTACGGCCACATCGCGCGCTACGAGCCGCGCGCGCTGGCTCGCGCCATCGCCACCCACTACTACGGCCTCACCGGCGAGGCTGCTGAACCTTCTCGCTACGCGGTGGACCTGACCGGGCAGATCGTCACCAACGCCCGTATCACCGTGCGCAAGCTGCAGTTCTTCACATACTCGCTGCAGTTGTTTGCGGCTGGGGTGCTCATAGCGTCCGCAGCGATGGCAGTGGCGGCGGTGCTGGTGGGGTGATCCTCACGACAACCTGTTTTCTTCAGTTTTGCCCAGAATGACCGCTTTCTTCGCCATAAAATCGAGCGCATGGCGGAACCATCTGGGTGATTTCACCCATAGTTACCGTGGCCTGGTCGCTCAGGGACCCGTTGGCAATTGCGTGACATTCCCGATGTGATGCCGCCGCTGCGCTGACAGACTCGTGTTCAGGCCGGAGATGGCTCCGGTAATCGAACACGGAGGCTCGTCATGCACCCTACGTTGCACCTGCTCATTATGGAAGCGGAAAGGGACTACCGGGCAGTTCTGGACGAACGCGAGCGACAGGTTGCGCTCGCCATGCACTCGCCGCGTCCGATCCACCGGGATCCCTTTCGGACATGGGTATCTGAACTGTCTCGCGTTCGTGGTGTACTTGCCGGCAAGCACGTTCCCGGTCCTGACACGCTGACTTCTACTGTGCATCCCGTCGCGTTCACCGGGAGATAGCGGTCAATGTCGACCGATCTGCAATCGTCCGGTTATGTGACGCGCCTGGGTGGGCGGGAAACGCTGACCCGGCTCGTCAATCTGCTGTACGAGTTTGCCCTGGGCGATCCGATTCTGGCGCCCGTGTTCGCGCGGGTTGACATGGATCAGCTTCGAGACCATCAGGCACGCTTTCTTGGCGAGGTGCTTGGCGGCCCCCCAGGCCCGGTTGTTGCGCGCCTGCGAACGGCCCACCAGGGGCTGGAAATTACGCCCAGCCAGTTCGCGCAGATGGCGCATCACCTGGAGCGAGCACTGCAGCAGGTAGGGGTTGATGCGACACTTGCCAGTGAAATGCTCGCTCAGATCGATCGCCACCGCGACGACGTTGTCGGGCGCTGAACCGCGAGAGGTTGACTGCGCCAGTTCCGCGTTCCACAATCCGCGCACGAGGTCTGTCTGCCATCGTCGGAACGAGGCGTGGAAGGACGAACGATGCCCATTGGTGGGTCAGAGAGTTCGCTTCCACGACCCCTCACTTCCCTGATCGGCCGTGACTCCGAAGTAAGCGCGCTGGCGACAGCGCTGGTCCAGGATGAAGCCCGGCTGCTCACGATCACGGGCGCTGGAGGGGTCGGCAAGTCGCGCATTGCGCTGGAAGTGGCACACCAGGTCGCCAGCGCATTCCCCGATGGCGTTCACCTGATTGAAGCGGCGTCGCTCACGGATCCCGACCTGCTGCTCCCTGTCCTGGCCCGGGCGCTCGACTTGCCCCATTTCGCGGACGCAACCTCCGTGATGTCACTCGCGCACGCGGTTGGTGAACGGTCGCTGTTGCTCGTGCTCGATGACTTCGACCATCTCACAGGGCATGCGGTTCCGCTGGCTGACTTGTTGCGGCATTGCCCAGGACTGTGCTGCCTGATTACGAGCCGGAGCCGATTGAGCTTGCGCGGCGAATCGGTCTGGTCGATCCTGCCGTTGCCGGTTCCACCTGCTGGCGTCACACAGCCGGATGAGATCGCTGAAAATGTGGCCGTCCGCCTCTTTGTCGACCGAGGGCGTGAGGCCGATCCCACGTTGGGCCTGACGCCGGCGAACGCCAGCGTAATCGCGGAGATTGTGTTTCGCCTGGAAGGCCTGCCGCTTGCAATAGAGTTGGCTGCAGCGCGCCTGGACCTTCTGTCTCCCAGTACGTTGTTGGCCCGGCTCAGTGCCCGGTTGCCCATGTTGACCTCGGGGTTACGTGATCTCCCGGATCGCCAGCGGACGATGGTGGCCGCCATCGCCTGGAGCTACGACTTGCTCGCCCCAGAGGAACAGCTTCTCCTCGAGGCCGTGGCGATCTTCCCGGACACTATTCCACTCAGCGGCGCGGTCGCCGCCTCCGGCGCCGTCGATGAAATGGGGGTACTCGATCTCCTCGGCCGCCTTGTCGGGCGGAGCCTGCTCAGCCGCGAGACGGGCGACTCGCCAGAACCTCGCTTCCGCATGCTCCAGATCGTGCGCGAATTCGTTCGGCAGCGCCTGGTCACAGATAACCGCGAAGCCGAAACGATGGACCGCGTCGCGGCCTGGGGACTTGCGGTGGCTGAAGACGCTGCCGCCCAGCGCGAACACAGTGGCGCAACCGCGGACCTGATTGCTCGCACCGCGCTCGAGGAGGCAACGTTCCGCGAGATCCTGGTGTGGCTGGAGGCGCAGGGTCGCGACGAGCAGTTCGTGCAAATGGCCGCTTCGCTCAGTTGGTGGTGGTTGCACCGCAGCCAGCGCCTGGAGGGGCAACGCTGGCTCGAGGCCGCCGTCGCGGTGGCCGCTGCCCGTGGGTTGCGCAATTCCGCGACCGCTCGCGCACTAACCGGCGCAGCAGTGCTGGTGTTCTCGCTCGGTGACCTGGACCGTGGCCGTGCCTACGCGACTACTGGTATGCAGATTAGCCGGGAGCTAGGTGACCATTGGGGCGTTGCCGCATCGCTCAACCTGCTTGGCGCCATTGCCCGGGCGGATGGCAATTTCGTGGAGGCCTGGCCGCAGTTCGAGGAAGCACTTCAGGGATTCGAGGCCCTCAACGAGCCAGGTTGGGTGGCGTTAGCCTCGCTCAACCTTGGCACCGTCGCCTACTGGCAGCGTGACCATGAACAGGCTTTGTCCCTCATGACGCGCGCGCTCGAGCAGTTCCGCACCCTCAACGAGCCGTATGGTCTGGCCATCACCACCAATGATCTGGCGCGCGTCCATGCCGATCAGGGCGAGGTTGCGCTGGCTGCAGCGTGGTTCCTGCAAAGTATTGAGCAGTGGCAACGGGTTGGCACGCGTGAAGGCATGATCGATTGGCTGACGCGTGCCGCGACGCTGGCAGCGGATCATGGCGAGCCTGATAGGGCCATAGCGTGGTTTGCTGCTGCCAGGCAGATTTCAGCAGCGCTTGGGTACGTGCTTGATGTCCCGGAACGGCTCCGCCAGCGTCCGGCGTTGGAGCGGGCGCGCCTTGCGATTGGCGCTGATCGGGCAGCCGCCGCGTGGGCGGAGGGCCAGGCGACCTCGCTTGAAGTCGCTGTGCAGCAGGCCCAGACCTGGCTTATGACGCTCCAGGAATCATCAAGTGTGGAGCGTGCTCTCGAGCCACTGCCTGTCGACGAGGGTTTTGCTGGGCTTACTCCGCGCGAGATGGATGTCCTGCCCTTGCTGGTTGAAGGTCTCTCAGACCGGCAGATCGGTGAGCGCCTGTTCATCAGCCATCGCACCGTGATGCGGCACGTTGAGAGCATCCTGGGGAAGCTCCAGGTAGAATCGCGCACGGCCGCCGCGACGCTCGTTGTCCGACAGGGAATCGTCAAGCTCTAGTCTTCACATGGGCCGTCCTTGTTCTCTGTCTCCGTGATCTCGCCGAGACTCGCCTGACGATACGGTGCGTGAACGGCCATGCACTGCGTGATCTTCCATCGTTCTGCGTCACAGCTGCGATCATCTCGCAGCCAGGGGAATGGGCGCTTCCCCGTCGTGCGAGAAGATCACGATGGACCCAGGTCGTTTCGTCTACCTGGGCATCTCATGGACTGAGAATCGGAGTCAACGGGCCAGGAACGCCTTGGCAAAGTTCGTCGCGCTCCCGTCAGCTGCCAGCATCAGGTCGTAGTGCGTGGAGCCAGGAATGATGGCCAACTGGTTGGGTGTTGGTCGGAGTGAGCCATCGACGCCGGCATCACGCGTGCCTCCACCCAGGAGCCGGTAGAACTCGACGATGTGCTCAAGGTACATCATGTCCGCGTCGGCGAAGATGAGGAGCGTCGGCGAGGCGATCTCGGCGACACCAGCGGACCAATCGTAGCTACTCCGGCCCATCTCGCCGATCTTGCGCATCATCGATTCCCAGTCGACATCGGGATACAGCGTGGCGAGCGGAGACTGTGCGAGATACCCCGCGATCTGGGGCGCCGTCTCTGACATGGCCGCGAACTTCTCCTGGACCTCGGGGAAGTTGCCGTCGGACCGGAAGTTCCTGGCGATGACGATGAGCTTCCCAACCAGTTCAGGGTGGCGGATCGCGGTCTGCAGGGCGACTCCGCCCCCTAACGACCAGCCCATGACGTCGACCCGTGTGATGCCCAGTTCGCCAAGCAGCGCCGCGACATCGTCGGCCATCTGCTCAATGCTCCAGGGGACGTCCGCATCGGTGCTGAAGCCATGGCCGCGCATGTGTATCGCGATGACCTGTTGCGTCTCGGCCATGGCAGCAAGGGGTGCGCCGAACGTGTCCGAAGGGTTGACGCCGCCGTGCAGCATCACCAGGGGTGAGCCTTCACCGTGGATTTCGTAGTAGAGCTCGACGCCGTTGACGGGAATGCGTCCAGATGAATTGGGCACTGGTGTTCCTCCTTCTGCCTGGGCGCGGGCAGGGTCAGCGTGAAGTGCTGGGCCTATGGCCGCACGGTTCATGAGCGTGCGCAGGTGCATGCTCCCTCCTCACCAGATAGACGTTGCAGGAGGCTGGATTTCGACACGCGGTTGCTACACCAGTCCGCCGGACAGCTGGTTTGTTCGCCTACTGAGCGAGCATCGGGCACTATTCGGTGAGGCGCATGAGAAAGTTCGTTTTCGCTTGGTAGCGACGCCTGGCAGTTACCCTCACCCCAACCCCTCTCCCTGTGCGCAGGGAGAGGGGCTTTCGATCCAGGCGGTGAAGTGAAGTCCGAGTCTCGCACTCACGATTGCTGTGCAGGAGGCATTAATGCCTGGAAGGCCATCGGCTCGCAGACAGAACGTCCCGGCAGCACGTGTCTTGAGGGGTCATGAGACGTCGGCCGAACGATTGCTTTGGGATGCGCTGCGCGGACGGCAGCTTGCAGGCCTGAAGTTTCGGCGGCAACACCCGATCGGATCATTTGTCGCTGATTTCTGCTGCCCCGATCGGCGCCTGATTGTGGAACTCGATGGCGAAATTCACGAGACACAGCAGCATCGTGATGCCGAGCGTGAGGAACTACTCCGCGCCGCCGGGTATCACATTCTGCGCTTTTCGAATCGGGAAGTTCTAACGGACCTTTCTGGCACCTTGGCGCGTATCCAGACCACAGCCCAATCACTCGTCCAGCGAGAGGCGTATCCCACTTCTCGCACCCATGGCTGGTAGTCCTACAACCATCTCCTCATAAAGTGGGTCAGGAGAGACCCGTAAGAGGTCGTCATCTCGCTAACTGTACGAGCCCCTCTCCCTGCGCACAGGGAGAGGGGTTGGGGTGAGGGTCAGATCACGTCCCGAAAAAACGCCTCCACCGCGCCGACCACGCCCACGTGTACATGCCCCACGCCCGGGACGACATCGAAGCACACGCTGATCCCGTTGCGCTCGAAGCTATCGCGCAAGGCGGCCAGGCGCTCCACGCGCGAAGCCCCGGCGAGATCCGCACTGGGCATCCAGCGCGGGTGACCGGGTGAGATGGTGATCTCCCAGGTTTCGGTGTCGTCGCCGCCGACCACCATGTGTACCGGGACCTCACGCATGGCCGGGATGTCCAGCGGGACGCCGAAGCGGGCTTCCAGGTCGCGCACGCCGACCCAGAAGTCATGTTGCTCGTCCAGCAGCGTCACTACGCCCGGCGCACCAATGGAGACGCCGGCCAGGCGCTGCGGGTGCAGGTAGAAGAAGCGGTGGGCGAAGTGGCCACCCGCTGAGAAGCCGTGCAGCAGGAAGCGCTCCGTGCGCAGGCGGTAGATCGGCGCGACCTCGTCGATCATGGCCAGCAGGACATGGTCGAAGCGGATGCCATGCCACTCCATGAAGCGGTAGTTGCTGACATCCCCCGGCACGATGATGCCTCCGGGGAAGAGCGGCGCCAGCAGCACGACCTGCGCCTCCTCCGCCCACTCGATGAAGCGGTCGCGGTACGCCTGGGCGTCGCGCAACGAGCCGTGCATGATCACCGCCAGCGGGTAGGTGTTCTCACCCTCCTCACGGAAGCTCTTGGGAATGTAGAGGCAGTAGGAGAAGCGCTGGTCGACCTGGCTGGCGAAGAGCGCGGTGCGGCCAACGGCATATGGGGAGAGGGCCATCCCCGTTACACCGAGAACGCGTAGCGCTGGTACGGGTGCTCGTGCGGCGGCCCGACCGCGATCCACATCTGGCCCTCGGTTGGCTCGGCGATGACGGAAGCGAAGGTGATGACGTCGCGCGTGGGGTCATCCTCCGGCGCTCGGGAGAGCGTATCCGGCGCGGTGGCCCGGTCGCGCAGGATCTCCTGCATTCGTTCAGCGTCGAGGCTGCCGCGATTCACCGCCAGCAGCTCGATCATGCGCCCCTCACGGATGCACGAGTTCTCGCGTGGCTGCTCCGCGTAGCGCTCCTCTCCCAGCAGGCTCGGCGCGACGTAGTGGTTGGCGTGGGCGATGAACCCGAGGCCGGGGCGCAGGCGAGCGGAACGGGTCGGCGTGGTCTCCAGGTCGGCGGCGTTGCCATGGGTATCGAGCAGGATCATGTTGCGGGACGAGGCGCGCGGCACGCTGTCGATGGCGGCGATCGCCTCGTCAACCGTGTTGTGGGTCAGCGCCAGGCGGGAGAGGAGGTAGCGCGGGAAGCCGAGGCGCCAGCCGTCGCAGGTCAGGAAGTTGGCGAAGACGCCGAGGCCGTTGCCGTTGATCCCGATGTAGGAGACCTGCCCGGCCGGCGTGAGCATCAGCACCGGCGGATGGTCGTCACTGACGATCTCGATCACCACCCCGATACGGCTGTAGAAGGCGGGCAGGTCCGCGTTCTGCCCGATCAGCGGTTGCCCGTTGCTGGTCTGCTCGGCCAGGATGGCGAAGGTGGTGCACTCGTCGCCGATCTCGTCGTAGAGGCCAGCGGTATTCGCCAGTTCCGCGCGCAGTTGCAGCAGGTACGCCTCCTCCAGGCTCAACCCCGCGCCCTCCGCCACGCCGATGATCTCCTCATCGAGGAAAGGTGCGAATTCCTGCACGAAGGGCCGGTAGCGCATGGCGGCGGCCAGCGCCTGCTCCGTGCCCACCCCGCTGTTCGTACCCAGCCGGGTGACCGCCAGGTCGCGGTGCTGCCAGACCAGGTCCCGCGTCGCCTCGCCGAATTGCCGTCCGATCTCGCGGTGCGTGCCAGCAAAGCGGTAGGCGGGGAAGGTGGTGCCGTCAATCAATCCAGATGCTCCATTGCGTCATGACACGATGCCGCATTATCGCCCGTCACCAATCAGCCGTGACAGAGGCGAACGGCTGGCCTCTCGTGACCCGACGGCGTGAAACAGCGGGAGGATCGACAGTCGTTGTCTCATGGAGAGTAACTTCCCCAAGGTTGTCGTGCATGCGTGTCTCAGGGAGCAAGTCTGCCCGAGGTGACATCTCCTCAAGCGTGTCGTCCTGAGCGAAGTCGCAGGATCTCAGTTCCCGGACACCCAGCCACGATTTGAAGTCCACCCTCATGTGTCATCCTGAACACGCAGGCGAAGGATCGCGTCGTTCTCTCGCCGCACACCGGCCTGTTCCCCCTTTTCCACTCCTCACAGGTGTCATCTCGAGCGCAGTCGAGAGATCTCGGCCTACCCCACACCCAAACACCGATGCCTGCACCCGATGTTCGCGGCAACCTCACGCCGTCGCGGCTTGTGGCGCTGAGATCTCTCGACAAGCTCGAGTTGACACCTGTAGTGGGCGGCAGGAGGTAACAGGATGGAAGCGTGATGCAGAACGAGATCCTTCCTTCGCCAGGATGACCCCGGCGTGGCAGCGTTTGCCCAGCGCCCCTGGCGCTCGCGCTTGCCTCCCCGCTGTAGACAGCATTCCCCTCCAGCCTTACCATCACGCGACGCGGCGCTGGCACAGCCGCCAGCAAGACGTTCACCAGTACCGAACAGGGGGAAGACGTGCAGATTACCGCCGTTCGCTTGCGGCAACTCACCGGCATCCTGGAACACGATGGTCCGTATTGGGAAGAGCGCCTGCAGCGCCCCATCGATGTCTATCCCGAGTACAAGACGCAGCGCGCGCGGCCCGGCTTCTGGATGCCGCAGCCGATTGACGACTCATCCTCGCGCGTCATCTCCGTCTTCCTGGAACTGGATACCGACGAGGGGATCACCGGCATTGCTGGCCCGGTGCCGCACGAGGTGGCCTACATCATCGACCGCGAGTTCCGCAGCCTGCTGATGGGCGCGGACCCGCTGGCCATCGAGCGGCTGTGGGACATCATGTACCGGGAGGCGGTGCACGGCCGCAAGGGCGCGACCATGATGGCGATCAGCGCCATCGACTGCGCGCTCTGGGACGTCAAGGGACGCTACCTCAACCAGCCGGTCTACCGCCTGCTGGGAGGCCCGGTACGCACCGATGCCCCCGCTTACGCCAGCATGCTCGGCTACAGCCTGGACCTGGAGAAGGCGTACCAGCGCACGCAGGAGAAGGTGGCCGAGGGGTTCACGGCGCTGAAGTGGTTTCCGCTCTACGGCCCGACCGACGGCCGCGAGGGGATGCGCAAGAACGTGGCGCTGGCGGAGACACTGCGGGAGGCGGCCGGGCAGGATGTGGACATCATGCTCGACGCCTGGATGAGTTGGAACAAGCCGTACACGCTGGAGTTCGCGCGGAACGTGGCGCACCTCGGTATCAAGTGGATCGAAGAGCCGGTGATGCCGGACAAGATCCAGCTCTGCGCCGAGATCAACGCCCGCTCCGTGGTCCCTATCGCCACGGGTGAGCACGAGTACACACGCTGGGGCCAGAAGGAACTGCTGGACGCCGGCGCCAGTGAGTACCTCCAGGCGGATACCTACTGGGCGGGCGGCCTCTCCGAGATGGTGAAGATTGCCACCCTGGCTTCCACCTACGATATTCCCGTCATTGCCCACGGCCACTCGGTGCCAACCAACGTTCACCTCACCCTCTCACTGCCGGAACTGTTGGCGCCGCTCGTCGAGTACCTGGTGAAGTGGAACACGCTCCTGCAGTTCTTCTGGGAGGAGCCGGTGACCCCGGTGAATGGCCGCATCACCGTCTCGGACAAGCCTGGCTTCGGTACGAACATCGATATGGGCAAGGTCGAGACCGACGAAGAACTCTCCTGGGAAGGCGGCACCAACATGGCCGGCAGCATCCAGGACCGCGAGGAAGTCGAGACTGCCCAGTAAGTCGCTGAGCGGGAACGGCCAGGAAAGGATCACTCTCATGCGTGGCAATCATGTGCGGCGGCGGCTGAAGGCGGGCGAGCCTTCCATTGGAACGTGGCTCTCGCTTCCCTCCCCGGAAGCGGCGGAGTACTGCAGCCAGCTTGGCTTCGACTGGCTGACCATCGACGCCGAGCACAACCCGATCGACATCCGCACGCTGGCCCAGATGTTCGCGGCAATGGCCGCCACGAACACGGCGCCCATGGTGCGTATCCCCTGGAACAGCGGCGAGAACTTCAAGCGCGTGCTGGATGCCGGCGCCTGGGGCGTGGTGGTACCGATGGTGCGCACCCGCGAGGAAGCCGAACTGGCAGTTGCCTCTGCCCGCTACTACCCGGACGGCGACCGCAGCGTCGGCGGTGGCCGCGCCGCCATGTCCTTTGGCACCACGGGTGAGCACTACCTGCGCCACGCCAACAACGAGGTCCTGGTCGTGCTGCAGATCGAGCACATCACGGGCGTCGAGAACGCCGACGCCATCCTCAGCGTGCCGGGCGTCGATGCCTGCTTCATCGGGCCGAACGACCTGGCCGCGTCCATGGGCATCGGTCTCGGCGTGCCGCTGGAAAGCGACAACCCGGCGCTGGTGGAGGCGATCTTCGAGATCCGCGACGCCTGCGTCCGGAACGGCGTGGCCCCCGGCGTACACACCTCCGGCGCGGCTGGCGCCAACCAGCGCATCGAGGAGGGCTTCCAGTTCCTGGCCCTCGCCAGCGAACTGAAGTACATGCTGAGCGGCCTGCGCGACGACATCAACCAGCTCAACTGGCGCGCCGCAGACACGGTCGAGATCGACGAGGCCGTTGGCGGCGCGGTGGTGCGGTACTAGGGCGATAACCAGACAGGAGGACGTCGCGGGCCCGCCGCTTCGCTAGCTTGCTGGCCGCAAACGGGGCAACATCTGCTCGGCAGCGAGGCGGACGGTCTCCTCGTCGGTAGGGTCCAGGGTCTGTAAAACGAAATACTGGATGCCGGCGTCGACATACTGTTGGTAATGGTGGGCTGCCGCCTCCGGCGTACTGGCGACCAGGTACGCGCCCCAGAACGGGTCCAGCCCCTGGGGGAAGTAGCGGGCGACCTTGGCCTGCACCGCCATCTCGTCTGGAGCGAGGACCACCCAGTGGGTGAAGTGCGAGCGGAGGATGTCCTCATAGGGACGCCCGACCGCCTCGCACTGGCGACGGAGCAGGGCCAGTTTCTCGGGAACCGCATCGGCGGTGTCGACATGCCCGGCAGGTCCAGGGCCGAAGTTCGCCACGTCAGCGAGGCGGGCGACCTGCGCCAGCGTACGCTCGCCGGCGCCGGCGATGACGAGGGGCGGCGCTGGCGTCTGCACCGGGCGTGGCACCTGGGCGTCTGCCACCGAGTAGTGGTGACCGGCGAAGGTGAACGGCTCTGCTCCCCACAGGCCATGAATAATCGCCAGTGCCTCCTCCAGGGCTGCTTGCCGCTCGCGCGTTGAGTCGTACGGCAGACCCATCCGCTCGAACTCGTTGGTGCCCAGGCCGTAATCCGCAGCGTTCCAGCCGATGCCGAGCCCAAGAATTGATCGGCCATCGCTGAGGTGGTCGAGATCTGAGGCGAGCCGCGCCGTCAGGAGGGGTGGCCGGTAGGGATTGGCGGCGACCATCTGGCCCAGCCGCACGCGACCGGTCGTGACGGCGAGGGCAGCGAGGTGCACCCAGCACTCCGGTGCCCAGGCGGGATGGTCTCCCAGGAAGAAGGCGTCAAACCCGTAGGTGTCCGCCAGGCGACCCGCCTGGAGCAGTCGTTTCCCAGGCGCTCCTTCACCGTGAGCAGCCACTGCCTGCAGTGCGATGCCGATTCGGTCCTGGAACTGATGCACCCAGGGATGTCGCTCGCGATGCTCAGTCATTGTTTCTCCTCAGGGGATGGCTGTTGCACTACAGTCCGGCCCCCATCACGAGCCACCTGATCCGACCGGTCGACGCAGGCACAGTCAACCGGTTATCGAGCCGGTTCACGGCGTCAGCGTTTCCCACTGGCCCGTTGGGGTAGGTGGCTCAGGTATCGCCGTGCCTGGTCCCGAAAGTGAACAATGCCGCCTCAGCATACCGGACGTGATCCCCACGGGACCGCGCCTGGACCGGGCGCACGCTTGGCGGCGCCACAGCATGCACGTGGCACTGCCTGGGTAGCGCTGACAGAACGTCGTAGCTGCTCGAATACGCTACCCTTCCCTTGCGGCCAGTTTCGTGCCACTCCCCGGATATCTCGTATGCACCGTATCGCCGCCAACTCAATAACCCCCTCCACCATCGCGTTCGCGCGGGCTCAGCACGGCGTGGGCGCGGGTGGCTTCCCTGTCCCTCCCGGCCGGGGGTAGCGCGACGCGCTGTCTCCGGCTTCGCCATTCCTGACATCAAGATGTAACGGCAATCTTGCGGCACATGGCGCGTCCTGGTGGCGGTGCTGTGGCTATGGCGTATTGCCGTCGGCAGAGGGACCAACGTGAGTACAACCGAACGTGTGGCGGGGAAGCGCCTCGCCAACTATGACGACGATTTCGACCAGTGGTACGTCGATGTGGTGCAGCAGGCGGGGCTGGCGGACGATGCGCCCGTGCGCGGCTGCAAGGTGATCCGTCCGTACGGGTATGGGCTGTGGGAGCAGATGGTGGCGCGGCTCGATGCCCGCATCAAGGCCACCGGCGTGGAGAATGCGTACTTCCCGCTTTTCATCCCGCAGGGGATGCTGGCCCGTGAGGCGGACCACATCGAGGGCTTCGCGCCGGAGGTGGCCTGGGTGACCCAGGGCGGGAACCACCCGCTGGAGGAGCCGTGGGCGGTGCGCCCGACCAGCGAGGCGATCATCTGCCCAAGCTTTGCGCGCTGGGTGCAGAGCTACCGGGACCTGCCGATCCTGCTCAACCAGTGGAGCAACGTGGTGCGCTGGGAGGAGCGACCGCGCGCCTTCCTGCGCACGCTGGAGTTCCTCTGGCAGGAGGGGCACACCTGCCACGCCACTGCCGAAGAAGCAGACGCGCGCGCCCGGCAGATGTTGGAGGTCTACCGCGCCTTCCTGGAGGAGGACCTGGCGATTCCGACCGTGCCAGGGGTGAAGACGGAGTCGGAGAAGTTCGCCGGCGCCCTGCGCACGCACACCGTGGAAGCGATGATGGGCGGCAAGTTCTGGGCGCTCCAGTCGGGCACCTCGCATGACCTCGGAGATCACTTCGGCCGCGTCTTCGACATCCAGTTCCTGGACCGCGATGGCGAGCGTAAGTACGCCTTCAACACCTCATGGGGGCTCAGTCACCGCGTGGTCGGGGCCACCATCATGGTGCACGGCGACCCGGCCGGGCTGAAGCTGCCACCGCGCGTAGCGCCGGTGCAGGCGGCCATCGTCCCGATCTGGCGCACTGAAGATGAGCGGCAAGCGGTCGCGGGGATGGTGAACCGGGTGGAGCAAGCGTTAGCCGGTATCGCCCGCGTCCGCGCTGACTGGCGAGACGACCACACGCCCGGGTTCAAGTTCAACGAGTGGGAACTGAAGGGTGTCCCGCTGCGGCTGGAGATCGGGCCGCGTGATGTCATGGCGGAACAGGTCGTGGTGGTGCGCCGTGATACCCGGGCCAAGCAGCCTGTGCGTCTCGATGCGCTGGCCGCGACCGCGATGAGCCTGCTGGACGAGATGCAGCGCGGCTTGTTGCAGGCAGCCATGGCAATGCGCGATGCGCACACGGTGGAGGTGGAGACATACGGGGAACTGGCGGAGCGGGTGGCGGCGAACGCGGGGTGGTCGTTGGCGCACTGGTGCGGCAGTGCCGCCTGCGAAGCCCAGGTGAAGGCGGAGACAAAGGCGACGATCCGCTGCATCCCGCGCGATCTGCCGGTGGAATGCGGCACCTGCGTCGTCTGCGGCGGGCAAAGCGACGAGCGCGTGATTTTCGCCCGCGCGTACTAGCGGCGCTTCTCTGCTGCATGCGCTGTGGTGGGTGATAGCGTGACATGTCCCGGTGCGCGGGAGCGGTGAGGTGGCCTCGTCACGAACCCTGGTGGAAAAGAAGGGCGAGGTGCTCCGACACGCATCAGATACGACACGTGGAAGTGGCAGCAGGAAGAACCCGATGCGCACCTCCCCCAGTGCTGGACGAGGGGGAGGTGCGCATCACTATCAAGCCGGCTCTGCGTTACCCCGACGGCCCCACGCCAAGGGACATCCCGTCCAGGACGTTCCAGGCCCACATGAAGTCGGCCCAGGAGTAGGACTTGTACGCGCCGTTGGCGGGATCGGAAACGTAGACGCCCGCGTCATCGAAGCCGCGCGCAACCACGACGTGCATGCCAGGCACCAGGCGGTAGCGCGCGCCGTCCATGTACTCCTCGAAGCTGACATCGCCGAAGAGCCCCAGCCAGACCAGGACAGGCATGCCGTCGGTCAAAAGCGCCTTGAGCTGCGTCGTATCCCCGGCGCCGTAGAAAGGCTGGCTCCAGAATCCGAACGAGGCCAGCGGCCCGATCAGGGGAGAGGCGTAGACACCGTAATCGTCGGTACCGCCCCAGGCGCCGTTGATATCTCCCCGGTAGCCCCAGTGCGGATTGGGCGAGAGGGGCACCATCTCGTCGAAGGCCCATTCCGAATGCCACTCGCCGAAGTTCGCCATGGCGATCACCGCTGATGCGTATTCGCAACTGAGTGGGCGCTGCTGAACGTAGGTCGGGACTGGCAGGTAGGCATACCCCGGCCCTACGTCGTGCGCCGCGGATGCGGGCAAGAGCTGGCTGGCAGCCACTGGCGCCGCCACGGCGGCCGCGCCCAGGCGCAGCACCTGGCGACGTGGCATGGTGCGCGCGACGTGGCGCGGCGCGATGCGCTGGATCATCGTGTCGTCTCCTTGCGTCATGGGAGCAGTGGGAAGCACCTGCGAAGGTCGCGGCAGGGGGGCGCTAGGCCAGGATCTGCACCGCCATACCCATTGGGGCCCAACCGTACATCCACTCCGCGACGTCCAGCGGCAGGTTGACGCAGCCATGGCTCATGGGCGCACCAAAGTTGCTGTGCCAGTACGCGCCGTGCAGCGCATCACCTTGCTCGTTGAAGTACATGACATTCGGCACGTCTTCCACGAGGTAGTACTCGCCCGCAATCGTGCCTTCCATGGTTTCGACTGGGAACTTGTTGTTGACCCAGAAGAGCCCGACTGGCGTGGGGGTGGGTTCCATGCCGGTACTGACGAAGGTGCTGCGCACGACCTGACCAGCCTCGTAGGCCCAGAGCGCCTGCATGCTCAACGAAACCACGACCGCCCGCCCGTCCGTCGGGGCCGACGGAGCCAGATCCCAGGAGGGGACCGGCCACTGGTTCGGGGCGCTGACCTCTTCCGGAACGTTCAGCGGCGTCAGGGTCCGCAGACTCCCGGACGTCGGCGCGGCCCCTACCACTGACGGCCGCAGTCCCAGCGCCGCCAGCCCAAATCCTGCAATGCCCAGCAACGACCGCCGCGTCACACCATATGAATCTCGCATCGACTTCCCTCATTTCCCCTGGGCGCATTGCCCCAATCCCTTGACTCACCGGCCCCCAACACGCGCGGTGGCATCACCTGTGGCGTAGCGGCCACAGGCACGCAACAGGGAAATGACGGCTAAATGCGGAAGACCTGGAGGAAGGCCCGGTGGTTATCCGGGATGGACAGCGGCTCAACTCTCAGGCCACGGCCGGCCTCGGGGACGTGCGCGGTGAACGCCAACGTCTCAGCCGGAAGCTCGAGCGCGGTCGCGGAGCCGCGGCGTTCAGAGAGCGCAACCAGGCGCTTGCTCATCGCGCAGTCGTGGAAGGGCGACTGTTCGTCCTCTGCCGCGGAGACCACTGCCTCGCCTTCACTGGAAGTAGAGGCTTCCACCGACGCGACGACCCCGTGACAGAGCGACATCAGGATCATGAGGACACCAAGAAGGAGTCCCTTGTGCGAGGCGCCAGGGAGCCATCGGGTGTGTCGTTGTCCTGCACGTGCGTGCTGCGTCACGATGTTGAGCATGACTACCGTGAGGTTGCGGGCGGATCAATCCAGGGCGGCCAGTGTGCGCGCTTCCCACGCGCCAGCAGCGGCCTGCGCTGCCTTGACTTCATTCTAATGGGTATCGCCGATTCGTCCAGTGTTTGTGCCGGTCAGGCACGAATGGGCCGGCCAGGCGTACCCGGCCAGACCACTCCTGGCTACCGACCCGCGCTCAGCCCGTACCCAACCGCTCCGTGAGCGGCGCTGGGCGTTCCGGCGCTGTCTGGATGGTGACGTGCGCGCCCGCTTCCGAGGCCGTACCCACCGCGTGCATGATCTCCAGGACGTGCAGCGCCAGTTCACCGCTGGCGCGGTGTGGTACTCCACTGCGCAGGCCAGCGCACAGCTCCGCCAGGCCGAGGCCGCGGCTGTTGGTGTCCCACGGCAGCGTGACCGGCAGCTCCTCCCACGCCTCATCACCCGCGCGACGCAGACGCACCGGGCCGCCGAAGGTATTGGGGTCTGGCACGCTCAGGGTGCCCTCGGAGCCGTAGACCTCGATGCGCGGCACTTCGGAGGCCCAGACATCGAAGCTGGTCACCAGCGTCGCGATCGGCCCGGCGGCGAAATCGAGCACGGCGGCGAGGTGCGTCGGCGTCTCGACCGGGATATGCTCCCCCTCTCGGCCCGGGCTGCCCAGCACCCGCTCGGCGAACGAGGCACGCGCCGAGCCCGTGACCCGGCGCACAGGCCCCAGCAGCGAGATGAGCGCGGTGAGGTAATAGGGGGCCATGTCCAGCATCGGCCCGCCACCGTAGATGTAGAGGAACTCCGGGTTGGGGTGCCACTTCTCCGGCCCGTGGCTCTGGAAGAAGGCGGTCGCGGCCACCGGCTCGCCGATGAGACCCCCATCGATGGCGCGGCGGCAGGTCTGCAAGCCCGCGCCGAGGAACGTATCTGGCGCGCAACCCAGGCGCACGCCCTGCGCCGCCGCCATCTCCACCAGCCGCTGCCCATCGGCCAGGTCCACCGCCAGCGGCTTCTCGCTGTAGACGCTCTTACCGGTCGCCATCGCCTGCTCATCGACGGCGGCGTGGGCCATGGGCACGGTCAGGTTGAGGACGACGTCAATCGCCGGGTCGGCCAGCAGGTCCACGACGGTCATGGCGGTCAGGCCGAAGGCGTCGGCCCGCTGCTGGGCCCGCTCCGGCATCAGGTCGGCACAAGCCACAATCGTGTAGGGATCGAAGCGGGCGTCGTTCTTCAGGTAAATCTCGCTGATGTTGCCGCAGCCGATCAGTCCAACCTTCACCGGGGCGTCACTCATGCAGGGCCTCACTCTCTGGCGTCAGATTTCAGATTGCCGCGTGTTCATGGCATTGTCCCATTCCGGCAGTGTGCGAAGATGCCGGAAGCAAGAGGCCCTCACCCCCAGCCCCTCTCCCTGTGCGCAGGGAGAGGGGAGCACGAGACGGCGCGCGGCGGCGCTGGCTTCGTCACGAAGCATGGGGTAACGCCTCGCCGCACTGAGAGCCCCTCGCCCTGCGCACAGGGAGAGGGGTTGGGGTGAGGGTACGTTTCTCCGATGTCCACTACCGATCTGCCGATCAATCTCCACGACTACGAGCAGGCCGCGCGGGCACTGCTTTCGCCGATGGTGCATGGCTACATCACCGGCGGTTCCGAGGATGAGGTCACGTTGCGTGCCAACCGCGAAGCGTTCGACCAGTGGCGCTTCCTGCCACGCATGTTGAGCGGGCTGCCAGCAGCCTCCACGGCCACCACGGTGCTCGGCCAGGACGTCTCGATGCCAATCCTCATCTCGCCCTCCGGCCTGCACCGGGTGGCGCACGATGAGGGCGAGTTGGCAACGGCCCGCGCGGCAAAGGCGGCGGGCACCATCTACACCATGAGCACCGCCGCGACGGTCGTGATGGAGGAGGCCTCGCGGGAGGCAGGGGCCTGGTGGTTCCAGCTCTACATCCTGACCGACCGCGGCCTGACGCGCAGCCTGGTCGAGCGCGCGAAGGCGAACGGCGCCTCGGCGTTGATGGTGACGGTCGATGTGCCAGTGCTGGGCCGCCGCGAAGCCGATGAGCGCAACCGATTCGAACTGCCAGCCGGAATGACGGTAGCCAACCTGCGCTCGCCCGACCACGACCTCATGCCCGCTGGTGAGGCTGGCTCGGGCCTGAGCACGTACGTCGGTGCAGCCTGGGACCCGAAGATCACCTGGGACGACCTCGACTGGCTGGCCGATATCTCCGGCCTGCCGGTGATCCCGAAGGGGCTCCTGCACGCCCAGGACGCCGTCCTCGCCTTCGAACATGGCGCGGCCGCCGTCCTCGTCTCCAACCACGGCGGCCGCCAACTCGACGGCGCAATTGCCTCGCTCGACGCCCTGCCCGCCGTGGTGGACGCCGTCGGCGACCGGGGCGAGGTCCTCATCGACGGCGGCTTCCGGCGCGGCACAGACGTGCTTAAGGCCCTGGCCCTCGGTGCCCGCGCTGCCCTCATCGCCCGCCCCATCTACTGGGGCCTCTCCGTGGCTGGCTCCGCTGGCGTCCAGCACGTCCTGGAACTGCTCAAGGCCGAACTGGCCCTGGACCTGCTGCTCTGCGGGCTGAGCAGCCCGGCCGAGGTGACCCGGGATCTGCTGGTGCCAGTGGGGCCGTTGATGAAGGGGTAGCGGCTGGTTTTGATGAGAAGAGGACTCCATTGTCGTGTTGATGTATTCATCGCGGGGGTAGAGCCACAAGAAAGGGGGACGTTTGAAACTCACTGCTCCGGAGGACAGCGACCGCGTAACGCTCCAGTTGTCCTCAACCCAGAAGGCGGGGATTGCCCAGGCAGCTGCCATGCAGCACATGGACGTGGACCAGTTTGTCATCGGTGTGGCGCTGCGCGAAGCTGATGCTGTCATCGCGCAGGCGGATACCGTCAGGGTTTCGACACGTGACTTCACGCGCATTCTCGAACTGCTTGAGAAGCCACCCTCGCCAAACACCCGGCTAAAGGCGGCGATTGCCGCGCTCCCGGACGCACTGTAACGCCGAGCGCCCGTCTCGTTCAGACTTCGCAGTCAGCCTGTTAACTTCCCACTGCCCAACTATAGGTGTCATCCTGAGGCACGAAGGATCTCGTCGTTTCTTCTCCCACGCGGCCTGTTCTCGGTTATAGCGTTGGCCCCAACCACTCCTCGGCAAGGTCCCGCCACCCGGGATTACTCGCCTCGATCAACTCCAGCTTCCTGGCTCGGGTCCAGCCCTTGAGCTGCTTCTCGTAGGCAATGACATCCAACACCTCGTTGAACGGCTCTGCGTACACGAGCCGGGTGAGGTGATACCGTGCGGTGAAACTGTCGTCTGTGGGATGCCGATGCTCGTAGACGCGTCGCGCGAGGTTGTTGGTCATGCCGATGTAGAGCGTGCGGGAGCGGTTGCTCATGATGTAGACGAAGAAGGTCCGGTCTGGCTGGCTCACGATGGGCTTGATAGCGGTCCGCAGGCTGGTGGCAGGCTGCATGCGAAGTCAGGAGGACGAGATCCTTCGCTCCTCAGGACGACACTTTAAAGCGGACGGCATGATGCGAACCAAGCTGAATTCGGAGCCAGCAATGAGATTTTTCGACGGCCGGCTCGCCAACCCCAAGCATGAACAACAACCCCTTGTTCGCGCCTTACCCCACCCGCGTGATCAGCACCGGACCCGCCGCCTTGCGCGCCACCTCTTCCGCCACACTGCCCAGCAGCAGACGCTCCAGGCCGCTGCGGCCGTGGGAGGCAACGACGATCAGGTCATTGGGTCCTGCCAGCTTGATCATCTCGCGGGCGGCCGTACCGGACCGGACCTCGGTGGTGACGGTGAGGCCGTCATCGCGCAAGGGCGCGGCCATCACATCCAGGTAGGAGGTGGCGGCAGACTTCTCGTGCTCCATCTCCTGGGAAAGGGCAGCGTAGGAGTCTGAAGCGTCGGTCGCGCCCCAGTGAACGGTCGCCAGGTCGGCCACCCGCACCAGGTGCAGCGGCACGTTCAACGCCTTCGCCAACTCCGCGCCGCTGCGCAGCGCGCCCTCGGCCAGATCCGAGCCGTCCAGGCCAACCACGATTCGCGTGTACATCTCACCGACTCCTGCTACGACCGCACATCCTTGTGGACGAGACGATAGCGCAGGGGAGGGCCTCTCAGCCGGAACGCCGCCCTCCGCTATCATGGGGAGTTGTGTGTCCGGCGCCGCAACGGAGCCGCCGGTTGAGAGAGCGAGCTAGCGCAGCGAGACTGCGCCTGATTCAGGGGAGCGACTACTTTCATGGGAGAACGGTTGACCGGCGGGCAGGCAGTGGTGCGCGCGCTGGCGGAGCACGGGGTGGATGTCGCGTTTGGCATTCCGGGTGTCCACACCCTCGCGATTTACGACGCGCTGATCGATAGCCCCATCCGCCACATCATGGGACGGCACGAGCAGGGAGTCGGCTTCATGGCCGATGGCTACGCCCGCGCCTCCGGCAAGCCAGGCGTGGCGCTGGTGATCACCGGCCCCGGCGTCACGAACGTGTCGACCTCCATCGGCGAGGCGTACGCCGATTCGTCGCCCGTCCTCGTGGTGGCCTCCGCCGAGGAGCAGCGCTGGGGCGGCAAGATGATGGGGCACTACCACGACATCCGCGACCAGACGGAAGTGATGCGCCCCATCACCGCCTCGCAGACGCAGGCGACTGCCGTCTCCGAGGTGGCCCCGGCCCTGAGCGCAGCCTTTGCCCGTATGGCCAGCGCCCGCCCCCGTCCGGCCTACGTGGAGATTCCGCGCGATGTGCTGGAGGCGGAGGCGGAGATCACCTTCCCGGCGCCCGGCCACGGTGACACGCCCGCCCCGGCCGAGGACCAGGTTGCCGGCGCGGTGGCGGACCTGGACAAGGCGCGGAAGGTGGTCATCATTGCGGGCGGCGGCGCGGCCAATGCCGATGCCGGCGCTGGCATCCTGGCGATCGCCGAGCGGCTGGGCGCCCCGGTGCTCACGTCGCAGACGGGCAAGGGGGTCTTCCCGGAGGATCACCCGCTCTCGCTGGGCAACCTGTGGAGCTTCGGCAACCCGGTCGATGCCCTGCTGAAGAAGGCGGATACGGTCCTCGTGATCGGCACCAAGCTGGGTGGCTCGGAGACCGAAGACAACACGATGCAGTTGCCGGCGACCTTTATCCGCATTGACATCGACCCGGAGGAGATCGAGCGCAACTACCGTCCGAGCCGCGCCATCGTGGCGGACGCCAAGAAGGGCGCCGAGGCGCTGGCGGCAGCGCTGGAGAGCGCCGGGGTCAGCAAGGTCGGTTTCAGCGCGGAAGAGGTGACAACCGCGCGCACGGCGGCGTTGGAGAGCGCGTTCGGCGCGGAGAATGGGGCATACCTGGCTGCCCTGCGCCGGGCGATGCCGCGTGATGCCATCCTGGTCAACGACACGACCATGATGACGTACGCGGCGGCGAAGCTCTTCCCGTGCTACGAGCCGCGCACCTTCCTGGTGCCCTCGGGCTACCTGACGCTTGGCTTCTCGATGCCCGCCGCCATCGGCGCCAAGATCGCCCAGCCGGACAAGATGGTGGTCTCTATCGTCGGTGACGGCGGGTTCCAGTTCACGATGCATGAGCTGGCGACGGCCAAGCAGTTCGAGGTCAGCCTGCCGATCGTGATCTTCAACGATTCCACCTACACCGCCGTCAAGCTGGACCAGGCGATGCGCTACGACCGCCGCTACATCGCCGTGGACCTGGTCAACCCGGACTTCCTGAAGCTGGCTGAGGCGTACGACATCCCTGGCGTCCGCGCGAACTCGCCGGAGGAGCTGGAGGCCGCCGTCATCGCCGCCGCGCAGCACCCAGGCCCGACGATCATCGACGTGCCGATTGGGTGGACGTACTAGGCGAGGGGGAGACGCTTCGCTAAGGGGGAGACGCGCTCACGCGCTCAGGGGTGCCGGCCTACGGCCTCAGCGGGTGAAGGAAGACGAGCGTACGAGGAGTGATCGAGCTACACCTGAACAGATGGACCGGGCCGTTGATGATTCCTGGCCACCGTTGTTAACAGGGTATTGACAACCGGGCACGCAGGGTGTACGTTCACTGCATACCAAATGCGGAACGGCGGCAACGCCGGGAAGCCAGAGGTACAGCGAACGCCGATGGATCTGGTGCGAAAGCACAGGATTTGTCGGCGTTTTGCTTTTCCCCGGGCGCGCCACGACATCCCCTCCAGGCCTGGGCAGGATTGTGCGATCCTGACCGCGATGATCACCACCATGCCGTACGGACGCCGCGGGTATATGAGCCACCGGTCCGAAAGCTTGTTGACCCCGAACAAGGAGCAACGATGAATACATCCACCACCCTGCGCATCTCACGCGATCTGGCGGTCGGTGGCCGGCAGATGGTTGCCGCCAAGCATGATCTGGCGGTCCAGGCTGGCAACGATATCCTGGACCAGGGCGGCAACGCGGTCGATGCCGCCGTCGCCGTTGGCTTCGCCATCGGCGTGGTGGAGCCGTGGATGAGCGGCATCGGTGGCGTCGGCTTCATGACGATCCAGAAAGCGAACGGCGTGCGCGCGGTGGTCGACTACTTCGGCACCGCCCCGGGCGCGGCCAGGCCGGACATGTACGAGCTGACCTCCGATTTCGGCCACTCGGTAGTCGGCTTCGGCGGCGTCAAGGGCCAGGAGAACGCCTACGGGCCGAAGTCCGTGGCCGTTCCGGGCATGGTGCGCGGCATGGAACTGGCGCTCAAGACGTTCGGCACGAAGAGCATGGCCGACGTCACCGCCAGCGCGGCGCGCTTCGCCGACGAGGGGTTCGAGGTCGACTGGTACCGGGGCATGCTGCTCTCGTCCCAGCAGGACACCATCAAGCGCGACGCCGAAACGGCCAGCATCTTCCTGAAGGATGGCAAGCCGCCCGCGCCGCTCTTCGGTGAGAAGTCACCCACGATCACCCAGCCCGACCTGGCGCGGACGCTGCGCACCATTGGCGAGCAGGGCGCCGATGGCTTCTACACCGGCGAGATCGCCCGCAAGATCGCCAGCCACATGCGCGAGACCGGGGGCCTCATCACGGAGGAGGATCTGGCCGGCTACCAGGCGAAGATCGTCGAGCCGCTGGTGATGCCCTACCGGGACACCGAGCTCGTGCTGATCCCCAACCAGGGTGGCGGCGTCACCATTGGCGCGGCGCTGCAGATTCTCAATGGCTTCGACCTCGGCGCAACCGGCTTCAACACCGCCGCCACGCTGCACCTCATCGCCGAGGCCAGCCGGCGTGGCTACGCCGACCGCTTCGCCTACGTCGGAGACCCGGACTTCGTGGATATCGACTGGGAGCGCCTCACCTCCGCCGCCTACGGGGACGAGCGCCGGGCCGAGATTGACCACACCCGCGCGTCCAAGCCAGGCCCGGGCGCAAACATCGGTCGCACGCAGGCCAACCTGGCCGCCGTCGGCGCGAACGAGGGGTGCACGACGCACTTCTCGGTCGTCGACCGCGAGGGGACGATTGTCTCGGTCACGCAGACGTTGACCCTGATCTTCGGCTCCGTGGTGACGGTGCCCGGCACCGGCATTCTGCTGAACGACAGCATGAACCTGTTCGACCCACAACCGGGCTCCGCGAACGAGATCCAGCCGGGCAAGCGGCCAGCCTCCAGCATGGCCCACGTCGTGGCCGTGCGCGACGGCGTGCCGGTGCTCGGGGTGGGCGCCCCCGGTGGCCGCCGCATCATGGACACCTGCCTGCAGATGACGATCGACGTAATCGACTTCGGGCTGGATATCGCGACCGCCTGCGGCGCGCCGCTCATCGACTGCGCCGGCCCTGACCTGCTGGTGGACGACCGCATCCCGGCCGCTACCCGCGACCGCCTGCGCGCCATGGGCCACAACGTCGTCGACACCCCGGTCTCCTTCTCACCGCGCGGCTTCGCCAGCCCCACCGGCGTCACCGTGGACCCAGCAACGGGATTACGGTACGGCGGCGCGGACCCATTCGGGATGGGGATCGCGGCGGGGCACTAACCGGCAGCGGGCTGCGACCCGGACATGTTTCCCAGAGGAGTTGGCGCAATTGCGCCAACTCCTCTCATTCCAGCAATCTCGCCGTTCACGCTAGTCGACGTTGACCGCGAAGATCCAGCCAGCATCAAAGGCCGACCACTCCGACGTCTCTGCTAGCGGGGAGTCAGAGAGAATGCCCGATTCGCCGTGCATCGAGACGAAGAACTCCTCGATGCCGGCGGGAAGATCGAGCGCGATCTGCCAGTTGTCGTGTTCGTCTTCCCGCGTGATTCTGCACGTTGCCATGGCATCGAGATAGCGACACCAGATCGCCGACGCCGGCGGTTGGGGCAACCCGTTCTCGTCCAGGGCTCGAAACACCCGCGTCTCGAGCATGTAGGGAGCGATTGGCGTACCGAAGTCGATGCGGAGTGGCGGGTCTTCCACAGGAATGGGGCGTGGCCACTCCACGGGGAACTCGATCTCCCGTGCGACGACTTGCCCGTCAACCAGCCAGTGCACCGCTATCAGAACACCGGCCTGCGCAGCACCAGCATCAGGGTGCTGCAGGCGTGCGGAAGCCACAACCGGGACCGGCACTTTTCGCGGAGGCTCCGAAACGAGGACCCATTCCATTTCGTCGCCTTTCTGGCTTTGTGACATCTGTTTGCGGTCCATTCATGCGTCAGGCACTTCCCGACTGGGACCAGGTCTCCCTGGGCACGAGCAATCCCAACAGGATGCAATCTTCACCTTTGAACAACGGGCCTCATTCATCAGTGGGCTCCGATGTCGTTGTGCCGATATAGAGACCCCGCCCGAGCGGGCCACCAGGATCATGGATGACAGCAAATCCGGCGGCGTGAAACGCGCTCAGGTACTCATCGTGGGTGAACAGGCCTAATCGATGATGTTCGACAAACGTCTCGACGCCATTGGGTCGTCCGACAAGGTAGTGAATGTCGAGCATCGAGATTGCCCCTTCTCGACCACTCACAAGGATGCGTGCGATCTTGAGATCTGGCTGGTCGACGAAATCTGCGGAAAGCCGCCCGGTCTCCCAGGCTTCTGGCGTAAACCACGGTTCGACAATGACCACGCCGCCAGGAACCGTATGCCGGGCAAAGGTTGCCAACGCATACTGCAAGCGCGGGATGGTGGCTACGTACCCGACGGAGCTACCGAGACAGAGCACGACATCAAACTGGCGTCCCAGATCGAAGTCCGCCAGATCCGCCTCGTGGAGCGGCACGTCCGGCAGCCTCTGTCGGGCCACCGCGAGCATCCCGGGATCCAGATCGAGGCCTTCCACCTCGTACTGATCGCGCAGGTGCTCCAGATACGCTCCGGTGCCACAGGCCACATCGAGAAGCTTCTTCCCTTCGCTCTGTTTGGTTGCCTGGATTTGCGTGCGGATTGAGCCAGCGGCATTGGAGGCAGAGAAGCGCTGGGCATGAATGGCATCGTAGACTGCCGACGACCGTGTAAACATCGGCGCCTCCCCAACCAGATCTAACAGACGCTCTCACCCGTAGGCGTTACCTTACACGTCCTGACCTCCTCGCTTTAACAGGGTATTGACATCCGGGCACGAGGGGTGTACGTTCACTGCATACCAAATGCGGAACGGCGGCAACGCCGGGAAGCGCAAGGTACAGCAGACGCCGATGGATCTGGTGCGCAAGCACAGGGTTTGTCGGCGTTTTGCTGTGCTTCTGGGGACAGGCAATTCGCCAAGGGAAAGCTCGGCGGCTCAGCCGGGCGTGTGCAATGAACGCAACCGTGTCGCGACCTCGCTGACGATGCGCTCTGCCTGAAGGACGGTGTACGGCTGGGCAGCGGCGTCCACTGGCACCGCAGGACCTAGCCCAATGTGCGCGGCCTTGACGCAGGCCAGCACCACGTGCCGGATCTCTTCGTCGCTGAAATCGGGGCGGCAGGGGAGCTGCACCCCGGCGTTGCCCGCGCCGTCGAGCAGGAGCCGCGCGTCGACATTCTCACCGCGGATAGCCTGCACCCACTCCGCGCCGGCCGCCACGCCTTCCGGCTCCGGGAACGCGATGATGCCCTGCTCGTCATCCGCCGTGACCGGCAGGTGCGCCAGCTCACGCAGGCCGGTCGCGATGCGCTGCGCCACCAAGCCCCAGGCGTGCCGCGTTACGGCGTCCAGGGGCGCCTCCGGCTCCCAGATCAGGAGCATCTCGCCACGAACGGGTGGACCACCCGCCAGGGCCGGTACTCAGTATTCGTCCCACTTGCCCTGCCACTCGGCGGCAAGGGCATCTTCAGGGTTCATACGTCGCCTTCCCAGGTTCCAATGTTCCACGGTCACGCGGGGTCCGGACAAGCTTCACCAACCATACGGGATGACGGGCGAGGAAGATCAGTGCGGTCAGCAGGTTCCCCGTGGAGTGTCGTGTGGCATCGGCGGCCGTGAGCGTCGTCCGTGGCTCGCATCCAACCAGTCACCTTTCCGCCGCTCCTTCCAGGTGTCATCCCGACGAAGGAGGGATCTCGGCCTGGCCCACCCCCAGCACCAATGCCTGCACCCAATGTTCGTGGCCACCTCGCATCGTTGCGGCCGGTGATGCCGAGATCCCTCCTTCGTCGGGATGACACCTGCGGGTGGGGGTGACAACGGATCGTGGTGGGTGAGGAACAAGATCCTTCGACTTCGCTCAGGATGACACATGAAGGTGGATGACACCTCGTACGTGGAGGCTGCGCCGAGATCCTTCGCCTACGGGTTCAGGATGACAGGCGAGGGGGGCACGATCTCGCACTCTCTCACGCTTGGTGTGCAATAGCCTTGCGAGGCGTGTCTGCACCGCAACGGCCTTCACCCCAACTCCGAGGACTTATGCGCGAGCGCGGACACGCCCTGCTAGCACTTCACCCCAAGCGTTCTCGGCTGGCGAGCGGGATCCTTCGCCACGCTGCAAATACAAAACGCGGGAGGGCGCGCCACGTCGATTAGACATTTCCCCTGAAACGCTCGTCTCCGTCCGCAAGATCGCGTGGGCTTACACCAGCCCCCGGCAGACATCCGCCACCACGGTCAGTGTTTCAGCAAGGTCCTCGTCGGTGTGGGCGAGGGAGAAGCCCGCGTGGCCTGGAGGGCCCTGCCGCGTGTAGCCGTGGAAGTAGACCCCGCGCGCGAAGCAGCCCTCGGTGAAGCGGCGGTTCAACTCGTGGTCGTGGCCCAGGGCGTCCGACCAGGTGCGCACCGGCTCCGTGATCCCGAAGTAGATGCCGAAGCGGGCGCCCATGCCCTGTACGCGCGCGGGCACTCCGGCGCGGTCGAAGATGCTCTGCAGGTCCGCGTAGAAGCGGTCGCCGGTCGCGTTGACCTGGTCGTAGAGGCCCGGCTCGCTCAGGATCTCCAGCGTGGCAAGAGCCGCTAGCACGCTCAGCAGGTGCCCGGAGTAGGTGCCGCTGTGCACCACCGGACCCGTCGGGGCCAGGTGCAGCATCAACTCCTCCTTGCCGGAGACAGAGGAGAGAGGCATACCGTTCGCCAGGGCCTTGGCGTGGGTGGTCAGGTCTGGCGTGACCCCGAACTGCGCCTGCGCGCCACCCAGCGCCGTGCGGAACCCGGAGAGGACTTCGTCCATGATGAAGACCGCGCCGTACGTATCACAGCGGGCTCGGATCAGTTCCAGGAAGCCCGGCTCGGGTGGGATGCAGCCGGCGTTGAAGTGGATCCCTTCGCAGATGACCGCCGCCAGATCGTCCCCCTGCTGCGCCATCGCCGCCTCGAAAGCTGGCACGTCGTTCCAGGGAACCATTACGACGTCAGCGCCACCAGAAGCAGGCACGCCGCCGGAGGAGGGCACGATCTCGCGGTCTGTGGCCAGCGGGTCGTCTGGCCGGTAGAGCCACGGCTCGGTGAGGCCGTGGAAGTGGCCATCGAACTTCAGGTACTTCACCCGGCCAGTCGCGTTGCGGGCGATGCGCAACGCCACCAGGGTGACTTCGCTGCCGACGCTGGAGAAGCGGACGCGCTCGGCGGCGGGGATGATCTCGACGATGCGCGCGGCCAACTCCTCGTGAAAGGGCGTTTCCGCCGCGCAGATGATGCCCAACTCCACACCGTGCAGCACGGCCTCCTTCACCGCTGGGTGATCATGCCCCAGCAGGGCGGCGCCATTTGACATATTGAAGTCGATGTAAGGCGTGCCATCGAGGCCGAAGAGGTACGCGCCAGAGCCGCGCTGGGTGTACAGCGGGCGGCCCAGGTAGGGGTTGATGCGCATGGAGGCGGAAACACCGCCCGCCAGCACTTCCTGGGCGTGGGCAAAGGGATCGGTAACGGCGGCCGGGGTTTCCAGTGTGCTCATCTGCTCCACTCGCCCGTAACGTCTACAACGCTGAGAGGGCGCGGCAAGTGCCGCGCCCTCTCAGCGTATCCCGTTTCGGTGTTCCGTGCCGCAGTGGTCCGCTGGCGGGATGCTCAGGCGGTGAGCTTTGCCGGGGTCGTCTCCATGCGCAGAGAGACATCGCGGCTAGCGCGCCAGAGGTGCGCCGCCAGGCGGTCTGCCCGGCTGAGATCGATGCGATCCGCCGGCCCGGCAACCGCCAGCGCCGCCACGGGCAGCCCATGTACATCCAGCACTGGCACGGCGACGCCACGCGTGCCCGCTGCATGCTCCTCATCTTCCAGGGCATAGCCACGATCTCGCGTCCGCGCCAGATCCAGATCGAGCGCCTGCGCTTCAACAATAGTGGCGGGCGTGATCGCGGGGAACGGCGCCAGGGCCGCGAGACGGCTCTGACGCTGGGCCTCCGGCAGGAACGCCAGGATCGCCTTGCCAACTGAGGTCGAGTGCGCAGCGTCACGCAGCGAAATGGGCGCCGCCATACTACGCCCCTCGGCCCCGGGCAGCAGGTCCAGGTAGATGACCTGGTTCCCAGCGAGGATGCCCAGTGCTACCGTTTCGTGCAGTTCCGAGCGCACGGAATCCAGGGCAGGGCGGGCAATCTCCGCCAGGTTCATTTGCTGCGCCGTTGCCGCACCCAGGCCCAGCAACCGGGCGCCCAGTCCGAACTTGTGGCGGACCGGGTCATGCTCGACATAGCCGAGTTCACCCAGCACGCGCAGCAGGCGGTAGGCCATGGTTCGGTTCAGCCCGGATTCGCGCTCCACCTGGGCCAGGCTCATGGAGCCATGATCCGCCAGGAGTTCCAGCAGCGCCAGACCCTTGCGGAGGGCGGGGACATATTGTGGAGAAGCAGCCTCGTCCACTCGCGCCTCCTTGCACGTCCAATAATTGGCATCAGAGAAGTTGCAGATGCGCTCTCCCTGGCCTCTGCAACACAGGTGACACGTGCATACGGGCGCTGAGGGGTGTCGGGAACGCCAGATATCGCCCGCTTACATGAATTGAATGTTACATCTGGTGAAATCCTGCGTCAACGCAGCCTGCGCGTGCGGGAGCACGGCGCGGTCTTGACGGCTGCCCGATACTTCCCGCATGGAAGCGCCGCCGTAGTGCGGCCGGGATGGGGAAAGGCATATCGGTGGTCGCCGTTACTCCGGAGAATACGGGCCAGCCGCCGCAGCAAGGGGAGCTGAGCGCGGCACAACTGGCCCGAGGCTTCACGCTGCTGGGAATCACCACGTTCCTGGCCATGATCATGATCAACATCCCGCAGACGATCTCGCCGAACTTCTTTCGTGACGAGATCGGCATGGACGGGGCGCTGAATGGCTACCTGATCGCCATCCGCGAGCTACCCGGGTTTCTGCTGATTTTCGTGGCCGCTATCCTGCTCCGGCAGGGTCTGGCCCGCGCCACGGCGATTGCCCTGGTGATTGCCGGCATTGGGTACATCATGTTTGCCGGCGTCAACAGCTTCACGGGTCTCATCATCCCCACCCTGATCGCCAGCATTGGCTATCACTCCTGGCTGCAGTTGCAGGATGCCCTGGGGCTGTCACTGGCGAAGCGGGGTGAGGAAGGCTCCGTGTTGGGGCACTTCCGCTCCGTCGGGTTCGCCGGCACCATCGTGGCGCTGGTAATCACGCTGGCCATCCTGCTCGGGGTGGAGCAGTATTTCGGCGACCTCGAGGCGCATCAGGGCCCCTACCTACGCGGGCTGTTCGTTGCCACCGGCATCTGCGCTTTCATTGCCGCGGCCGTCATCTTTCGCTTCCCCGTCTCCGCGAACGCCACGGCAGCAGCGCGGGTCGCGCCGCGCATCACCTGGCGCAAGGAGTACGGCCTTTACTACTGGCTCACCTTCTTCGATGGCTCCCGCCAGCAGATCTACTTCGCCTTCGCGCCCTTCGTGCTGGTGGAGGAGTTCGGCGTCAACGCGCTGGAGATCACGATCCTGCTCATCGTGTCCGCTGTCATCAACTGGCGGTCCGGCGGCTGGGTCGGCAAGATGGTGGACCGCTACGGTGAGAAGCGCATGCTCACCGCCGGGTACTGCCTGCACCTGGCGGTCTTCCTCGGGTTCGCGCTCTCCCAGAACATCTGGCTGCTCTACCTGACGTACCTGGGCTACAACTTCCTCTTCCTCTTCTCCATTGGCACCACCACCTACCTGCGCAAGATCTGCCGCCCGGAGGACCTGGCGCCCAGCCTGGCGATGGGTGTCTCCCTCGCGCACGTCACCGCGATCGTGGTGCCAGTGGTCGGGGCCGCGCTCTGGGCGCAACTGGGCTACAAGTTCCCATTCCTCTTCGGCACCGTCTTTATCATCATTTCACTCTTTCTGACACAGAAGATCGATATCCCGAGGCAGCGGGTGGCCGGGTCGCCATTACCCATTACGCTGGAACATGAGGCCGAGCAGGAGATGGCGGCGGACGGGCCGGTGCTGGACGTCGACTCCGCCTTCCCGGTCACCCCAGCAGCGGTGGATGCCGAGGATGAGTTGGCGGCGGAGCAGACGTCGAAGGACCGGAAGACGGAGGGGGCATAGGGACGCTCACGCTTCCCTCCGAGCGATCGTCCACTATCCGGTGTCATCCTGACGCACGAAGGATCTCGTCGTGCCCTCGCCCCGCACCCAACCCGTTCCCTTCCACCACTCCCTCCCGGTGTCATCTCGAGCTTGTCGAGGGATCTCGGCCTGGCCTACCCCCAAGCACCGATGCTCACACGCCAGCATCGCGGCTACCTCGCACCGGTGCGGCTGGTAAAGTCGAGATCTCTCGACTGCGCTCGAGATGACACCGGGAGGGCACAGTAACATCGGACCGTGGTGGTTGGGAACGAGATTCTTCGACTTCGCTCAGGACGACACCTGGGGCTGGGCCGACGGGCACTCAGCCAAGCGGCGCTGAAGAAGGGAGGGCCTACCCCTCGCCGTACACCCCGTACACCGGGTGGCCGGTAACCTCGTAGGTCTGGAGGGCAAGGCCGCCCGGGGTGGTCTGGCTGCCAGTCAGCGTCAGGCCGATGGGGGTGGCGCCGTCGCGGAAGAAGCGGCGGCCGGTGCCCAGGACGACCGGCGCGACGACCAGCCGCAGCTCGTCGATGAGTCCGGCATCCAGCATGCTCTGGCCCAGGCGCGTGCTGCCATGAATCTGGATTTCTCGCCCTGGCCGCGCTTTCAATTCAGCGACCTGGGCAGCGACGTCACCCGAGAGGACGGTCGCCGGCCCCCAGGTGGCCTGGTCCTGGGAGAGCGTTTGCGAGGCGACGTACTTCGGACAGCCGTTCAGGCTGCGAGCCACGACATCGTCCGGATCATCCATCTGAGGCCAGGCATCGGCAAAGGCCTGGTAGGTGCGGCGGCCAAAGAGGTATGCATCAGCCACCTCAGCCCAGACCTGGATCTGCGCCAGGAACGCGTCGTCGAGGAACGGCACGAACCAGCCACCCAGGGCAAATCCGTCGCTGCGGTCTTCGTCCGGGGAACCGGGACCCTGCGAGATGCCATCCAGGGTCACGAACTCCATCATTACCAGTTTCATGACACAACCTCTCCCTCCGGCAGGCTTCCCTGCCGGCTCTTGCCGCGGTTGCGGCCGCTATTGCTCTCTGCTCCGGAGTAGCTATCTGATCGCGACTGCCTGGGCACTTACCCGTGTCTCAAGCTTGCTGAGAGACCTCGTTTGCGGCTGTCCTGCGACGAGGTCTCTCGGCAAGCTCGAGACACGAGAGGGTGACCCGGGACGGCAATATCCTCAGCGGTTCGGCTTACCGCTCACGTTGCTCGACCAGGGCCGCCAGTTGCTCGATCACGGTGCCCCAGCCGTCGAAGAACCCCATCTCCTCGTGACCGTCGCGGTCTGCCTGGCTCTTGTGCATCACGTGGGCAGCGTACTCAGTGCCGTCCGGGTGATCCCGCAAGGTGATGACCGCTGTCATGAAGGGGGACTCGGCCGGACGCCAGCCGCCGAGCAGGGTGTCGGTGAAGACCAGGCGCTCCCCCGCCACCACGTCCAGAAAGCACCCAGTGACGTGCGGGCCGAAGTCTTCGCCGTCCTCGCTGTAGAGCGTTTCGAAGGCGCCGCCGGGGCGGAGGTCCAGTGCCTGGACCTGGCATTTGGCGGGCGCGGGGACCCACCACTGCTCCAGCCTGGCCGGGTCGGTCCACGACTGCCAGATTGCCCAGCGCGGGGCGCGAATGACGCGGGCGATCGTGAGATCCAGGTCCGGGTTTACGTGCGTCATTCGGGTTCGTCCTCCGTTGTGGTGGTCACGAACGCCTCCAGCCGGTCCGTCCTAGCCTCCCAGACGTCGCGCTGCTCCGCCAACCACGCCTCGAGGGCGGCCATTGGCTCCTCTTCGATGGTGCAGATGCGGACCCGCCCCTCCTTGCGGGTGCGGATCCAGCCGCTGCGCTCCAGCACGCGAATGTGCTGCATGAAGGAGGGGAGCGCCATCTCGAACGGCTGCGCCAACTCACCGACGCTGGCTGGACCGGCGCGCAGCCGCCCCAGCACCGCACGCCGGGTGGGATCGGCCAGGGCCTGGAAGATGTCGTTCAGGTGGGCCGCCTGCTGCTCCATATGGGCATCGTAACGGACTTCATCACTTAGGTCAATACCTAACTTTTATTGGCCCAGTGGCAACCTGTGTCGTGGAGCACACCCTGCCTGTGCCGCACGAACCGGTAAGGCGGGGTAGCAGGCAATACCGTGGTGACACGACGGACGAGGCGGCTCGTCCAGGGCCGGGAGTGATCACCTCCCAGGAGAGCAACGATGCTGAATCACCCGGTAACGAGCGTGAGTAACGGAGCCCGTTGGCGCCAGGAAAGCCTGCTGGCGGATGCTGTGAGCTACCAGGCCACGGATGAGACCAGGGCACGCGTGCGCTGGGGCCAGATCGTCACGACAATCGTGCTGGCGTTCTTCGGTAGCCGTGCGAACTAGCACAACGTGCCAAGACGGAGTTGTCTCGAGCGAAGCCAGGCCATCGCGTCCTGCACGTGGAAGTGAGCTACAGGAGGTCTTCCCGGCAAACACGGGACGACCCGGGCTTTGCTCTCCAGGAGGATACGGCGGCGCGGTAATGCCGGTCAGGCTGAGGCCTGGCCAGCCTCATCGTCCTCGGTGAGGGGCAGGCACACGGTAAACGTGCTCCCTTTGCCCTCGACGCTCTCGACAGAGATGGTTCCGCCGTGCAACTCAACGATGCGGCGCACGCCGGAGAGCCCGATACCAGTGCCGGCAATGCTGCGCACGTTAGCCGCGCGCTGGAACCGCTCGAAGATGCGTTCCAGGTCGTCGGCGGGAATCCCGACCCCAGGGTCGGTGACGCTGAGGATGGCCATGCAGCCAGCCTCGTCGCAGGAACGCGTCACCCGCACGTCGATCACGCCGCCAGCGGGGCTGTACTTGATGGCGTTCCCCACCAGGTTGACCACGACCCGCTCCACGCGCGGACCGTCCCACTCACCGAAGATCTTCGGTTGATCTGGCAACAGCCGGATCTGGTGCCGGTCCGTCGTCCGCGCCAACTCGGAGATGGAGCGCCGGGCGAGGTCGACCAGGTCCGTGTGGTGGCGCTGCAGTTCAATTTCATGTCCCGCGCGCAGGCGCATCACATCGGCCAACTCATCCAGCAGGTGGGTCATGCGCAGGGCAGCGGCCTCCACTCCCTGCAGGCTGGTCTCCAGGCGCTCGGCATCCGGGGCCTCACCCCGGCTGAGACGCCGCAGCCAGAGCTGGGTCTGCCCCCGGACGGTGGTCATGGGGTTCTTCAGGTCATGCGCCAGGCTGGAGAGGAACTCCTCCTGCATTTCCTCGAACTGCCGCCGCTCCGTCACGTCCCGGAGCACGCCGGCAAACGCCGGCCCGGCCGGCAGCGCCACCTCGGTGATGAGCGCTTCCACGACGATGGGCTCGCCTTCGCGGCGATGCAGGGTGAACTCGCCCAACCACTGCCCGTCACGGCGCAGTTGCGCCAACCCGGAGTCTTCCCAGGGTCCGCCGCTGGCCACCTGGCTCATCGGCGACCCCACGATCTCCTGGCGGGAAAAGCGTGTCATCTGGGTCAACGCCGGGTTCACATCGACACAGACGCCGTTCTGATCGAAGACCAGGATGCCGTCCTTTGTGCCTTCGAAGAGTCCCCGGTAGCGGGCTTCCGCGGCGTGGGCATCGCGGTAGAGCCGGGCGTTCAGCATGGCCACGGCCGAGCGGCGCCCCAGTTGGTCCGCCAGGGCCAGATCCTGCGGGCGCAGGCGGCGTCCGGAGTAGGCGGTGGTCATCAGGGTCATGGAGCCGTGCACCCTGCCACCGGCGCTCAGGGGCACGACGATGACCGACCTAGGCGCCAGCTCCTGCACCAATGCGGATTGCGCCCTGTCCTGGCCCCCTTCCAGGCTCACCTCGCCTTCTGCGCGCTCGATGAGCAATGACGCTCCGCCGCGCGTGGCTTCCACACCCACCGGGGCGCCGGCAACCGCCTGCATTGCCCGAACCGCCAGTGCGCGTTGCGCGGGATCGGCATGAGCGACGGCCACGCGGCGCAAGACCCCCTGGGCGTCGATCAGGTCCACAAAGCACCAGTCGGCCAGGCGCGGCACGGCGATCCAGGCCACGCGCTGCAGGGTGGCCTCATAGTCCAGTGAGGAGGCCAGCGCCCGGCCGGCGTCATCGAGCAGGCGGAGCGCCTCTTCCGCTTCGGTGCGGGCCGTGATATCGATCACGCTGCCAATGACGCGGACCGGCGCCCCGGTCTCATCCCGCACAATGCGGCCCTGATCCCAGACGGTGATCCAGTGCCCGTCCCGATGACGCACCTGGTATTCGTTCTCGAAGCGGTCACCGTCCAACGTGCTCGCCCGCGCAAACGCGGGCTGCGCGGCCTGCGTGGCGTGGACCCGCGCGATCCACCATGCCGCCGTGGGGTCGGCTTCATCGGGGTGGTATCCCAGGAGCCGTTGCATGCCGCTGCTCCAGGTAACCGCTCCGGAACGGAGATCCCAGTCATAGATGAGTGACTGCACTGCATCCACGGCCAGCGCAAAGCGCTCATTGGCCTGGTTCAGGGCGGCTTCGGATCGCCGCCGCTCGGTCATGTCCGTGAACAGCCCCAGGATGCCAACCACACGCCCCCGGTCATTGCGCACCGGGCTGGTGCCGATCCGCACCCAGATGGGGGCGCCGTTCCGGCGCCGCAGCCGGAACTCGAACTCGCTGGGCTCGCCGCTGAGAATCGCGTTGATGTATGCCTGAGCGGTTGCGGAGTCCTCGGGGTACACGAAGTCAAAGGCTGAACGCCCAGCCATCTCATCCGGAGACGTTCCCAGGATTTCCGCCATGCGGTCGTTCAGGAACTGGGTGTTCCCCTCGCGATCAACCAGCCAGACGCCTTCGTTCGCGGTCGAGAGCATGGTGCGCAGGCGGCGTTCACTGGCACGCAGATCCGCCTCGACGCGATCACGACCCAGGCTGAGCACGGTCAGGAGGAGGGCAAGAAAAATGAAGGTGGCAATGCGAGGAATATCGCTCGAGGTGAGCGACCAGACCCCGACTGGTTCCACCACGAGACTACCAAAGGCAATGATGGAAAGGACAGTGGCAATCAGCCCGCCGGCAACGCCGCCAAACCAGAGACTAAGCGCTACTGCCCCGTAATAGGGCATGAGCAGCGGTGGACTCGCCGGTCCCGAGAGTGCCTCGCTGACGAGCGAGGCAAGCGCCACCCACACAATGGCCACAAGGAGGCTGCGCCACCCACTGCGCCAGGCCGGAGAACGCTGGAACACGTTCATTGAACCCCCACCCGCGGACGGGGAGACGCTGGACAGATTGGATAGGCGGTCGTTTGGCTCACCTGGATAGCATCCCGGAGCGGAGCGGTACCAGAGCAAGGGTACCAAAGGTCCACGTATAGCCTTCGTCGCCTGGCTCACGTTCCGGGTGTACCGAGGCCACCTGCTACTGAGCACAAATGGAAAGGCCATGAGCCGGTGCGAATCTCTCCGCACCGGCTCATGGCCCGAGATAGGGAGATGCAGGGAATCCGGGCGCGGGTCCCCCAAGAACTCGGGCTACGGGCGCGGCACCAGGTTCAGGATCTGGACCCGATCGTTGCCCAGATCCGCAACCGCGAAGCTGCCAGCCGAGAACTCGATCACCGCCACGGGAACCGTAAACTCGCCCAGTGCCGTGCCACGCTGTCCGATGCTGGAGACGAATGTGCCGTCCGCTCTGAAGAGCTGGATACGGTTGTTGCCGGTATCCGCAACGGCGATGCTGCCACTACGCAGGATGCTCACGCCGGCCGGGTCCACAAACTCGCCGTTGCCATTACCAAGCCGGCCGATGACGCGGATCACGTCGCCATCCTGATCCAGGATCTGGACGCGATTGTTGCGCGTATCCGCCACCACCAGGTTGCGGTTGGCGTCGATGGCAATGCCGCGCGGGCGCTGGAACTGGCCTTCAGCACTGCCTGGCCGGCCAACCAGACCCAGGAAGAACCCGGTGTTGGTGAAGCGCTTGATGACGCTGTTGCCGGTATCGAGCACGAAGATCTGGCGCGTCACCGGGTCAATTGCCACCCCTTCCGGGAAATCGAACTGCACCGGAACAGCGCCGAAGCGGCCAAACTCAGAGATGAACGTGCCATCATCGCCGAGGCGGATCACCCGGCCACTCGTGGTGTCCAGCACCAGGAAGCTGCCGTCCCTGGCATCGAACGCCACACCCGTCGCCCGAGCTCCACCACCCGTGATTGGCCCCGGCACGTCGATGGTCTGGACGACCACACCGTCCTCCACCAGACGCAACCGGGATTCGCCTGGGGAGGTCACGGCAAAGGTATCGTCTCCGGTCACCGCGAGGCCGGCAACGTCATCGACTCCCTGGAGCGCCGACACGCAGAAGTCCTTGCGGCAAGCCGCACCGGCAGCGCAGCTATTGCCACAGGCACCGCAGTTCCGGGGATCGGTGGCAAGATCAACGCACAGGCCATCGCAGAGCTCGAACTGGCACTCGTTGCCACCGCCGCCGTTATTGCCGCCTCCATCGGCGCCACCACGTTTCTTCTTCCGCTTCTTGTTCTTTTTGCGCTTCTTCTTTGCTTCAACGTGGTTGAGCCCGATGCGGGTCATGGCCACGGCGGTGGCTGCCCCCAGGAGGGTGCGGCGGCTGCCGCCTTCGGCGAGCACGCGCTGCAGGGATGCGATAGGGGAGGATTCAGTGTTCATGATGCTATTTCCTTTCGTCATGATTTGGGCACGCCACGGGCCGGAGCACGAGTGCGTGCCCGGCCCATGACGAGTGAAAAAGGGGAAGGAGAGGATCCGGGCGCTGACTCCTGGATCTCGCGCGCTACGGGCGCAGCACGAGGTTCACGATCTGAACCCGGTTGTTGCCCTGGTCCGCGACCACTATGGGGCCGTCCGGGAGTTCCACCACCCCGGTCGGTGCGTTGAACTCACCAAGGTCCGCGCCACCGCGGCCTATCACGCCCGCGAATGTGCCGTTGGCATTGAAGAACTGGATCCGGTTATTGCCGGTATCCGCGACGATGATGCCGCCGCTGTCCCGGATGCCCACGCCAGTTGGCGCGTTGAACTCGCCCTCGCCGTTTCCGGCACGGCCAATCACCTGGATGACCTTTCCATCACGATCCAGGATCTGGATGCGGTTATTGCCGGTGTCCGCCACCACCACGTTGCGGTTGGCAGCGATGGCGATACCACGTGGACTGTTGAATTCCCCCTCCGCGCTGCCGAAGCGGCCGAACGACTTGTTCAGGTTGAAACCGGTCTCGGTAAAGACCTGCACACGGCTACTGGCCGCGTCCAGCACATAAATTTGCCGGGTCAGGGGGTCAATCGCCACCCCCTCCGGGAACTGGAATTGCCCAGAGCCATTGCCAATGCTGCCGAACTCCGAGATGAACGCAGCGTTGCTGTTCAAGAGCAGCACCCGGCTATTCGCGGTATCGAGCACCACGAAGCCCCCATCAGTGGCGTCGAAGGCCACACCGGTTGCTTGAGTCCCCTCGCCTGGTATGCCAAAGGCCAGCCGTTTGTCGGCGCCATCGAAGACCGTGCCCAGATCGGCGTCGGTGGCGGTGATCACGAAGGAATCTGAATCAAGAGCGGCGACACCGAACGCGCCATCGATGTTCTCGATCGCCGAGACGCAGAAGTCCAGGCGGCAGACCTCGCCAGCAGCACATTGGTTGCCGCAGAAGCCGCAGTTATTTGGGTCCGTGGCAAGGTCAACGCACTGGCCGTCGCAGAGATCGAACTGGCACTCGTTGTTGCCACCACCGCCACCGTCGCCGCCACCGCCGTTGTTGCCGCCGCCGTCATTGCCGCCGCCGCCATCGTTGCCGCGACCCTTTTTCTTTTTCTTCTTGCGCTTCTTCTTCTTTGCTTCGATCTGGTTGAGCCCGATGCTGGTCATGGCTGCCGCTGCGGCAGCCCCCAGGACGGTGCGGCGGCTGCCGCCCTCGCCAAGAACGCGCTGCAAGGTTTCGATAGGAGACGTTTCCATGATGATGTCCCTTTCTGGACGAAATGGGCACGCCACGGCCGGGACACGAGTGCGTGCCCCGGCCCTGACGTGTGAAAGAGGGGTGGAGGGGGTCCGGCTGCTAGCGGACCATGCGGTAGAAGTGGAAGAAGGGGTGCTCAAGCGGCAGGATCTCGATGTCGGAGAACCCGGCCTGCTGCGCGTAGCCCCGCAGGATGCTCGGCCGCATCACCGTGCCAGTTGCCACCGTCGGCGTGTCGGCCATGCCGACGGGCAGGCAGTGCAGCACGCTGAAGCCGTACATCATGCGCTCGACATCGCCCGCACCGGGATCGAAGGCTTCGGCCACGCGCTCATCCATGATGATCACCGTGCCGTTCTCGCCCGCCAGGTCACGCATGGTGCTGATGGCGCCCACCGGGTTGCTCATGTCATGCACGCACTCGAAGGCGGTGACCAGGTCGTAGTGCCCGTTCAGGTGCATCTCCGCCGCGTCGCGCTGGTAGACCTGCACGCGGTCCGCCAGGCCGCTGGCCTGGATGAGGCGGCGCGCCTCCCGCACTGATTCTTCGTCCAGGTCATAGCCGTCCACGCGGACGTTCGGATAGGCGCGCGCCATCCCGATGGCGGACCAGCCGACGCCGCAGCCAATATCAGCGATGCGCGCCGGCGCCGAAGAGGAGAGGCGGGCGTGCAGATCGGGGATCTGCGCCAGGTACTCCGTGCCCAACTCCTGCAGGAACAGGTTGCGGTTCATGCCGGCCTGGCCCACGCACATGTCATGGCCGTAGGTGGCGTAGGGCACGCCTTCGCCGGTGCGGAAGGCCTGCTCCACTTCTGGCAGGTGCGCCACGATACCCATCGTGAGCTGGGAGAGCGGCGTCAGGTAGAGCGGGTGATCGACATCCAGGAGCACGGCCCCGTGGCCGAGCGGCATGGCGTACCGCCGCTCCTCCGCGCTGGCCCGCGGGTTCTCGCAGTCCAGGAAGCCACTCACGGTTTGCTGCTCCAGCCACTCCCGGACATAGCGCTCATGCAGCCCGGCTGCCTGCGCGACCTCAGCCGATGTCGCCGGTTCGATATCCACGAGCGCCTGGTACAGCCCCAGGCGGTTACCCAGATGCACGAGCGCGGTGTCCATGGTTGCCAGCGTCGCCTGGAAAAGGCGATCGGCCAGGGCCTCGCTGCGTGTCGACGCCCGTGCCGCCAGATCCTCGACCTCGATCATTGCCACCATTGCGGAATTTCCTTCCTTATGATCCACATGCCCGCAAGTGGAACCGGTGAACAACGACCGGGCACATCAGCATCATGCCGCGCGAGCCACGGCAAAACATCAGCCGAGGCGCAGAATTGGCGGAGGGGATGGCCCTCTGTCAGATGGCAGAGGCTTCGAGCGAGTGCGGTTGCGGGATCAGGAGCGCGGGTAGCCGCATGCGGTAAGCAGGCCGCCGAACTCGGTGTTGACGCGGTTAGCGCAGGGATCACTCGGCTCGGGGCCGGCATCCAGAACCGGCCAGGATTTCTCCACAAGATCGATCGCAGCCGGGCCGCGGGAGTTGCCGGAACAGGCCACAGCGCAACCCCGCCTGCCGGGGCTTCCTCGCTGAGGGTCTTTTAATGCGACAATCACTTCGGCACACTGACTGTCAGGCCCACGTACACGTTCCCATCGACGGGAACGCCATGCGTCGCGTCCTCTCACTCCGGCCGCCTGCAAACACACGGGCTGAGCAATCGCCCGCGAACGTCCTGGAAACACAGGGAGGAATACCCCGATGACGCTCCACACCTCACGTCGTCGCGTCGCGCAAACGGCGCTCGCGACCGCCGCGGTCGCCATGTTGCCCCGTTCCCGTGCGGCCGCCCAGCAGGCGACGCCCACCACAGGTGGTGGGGCAACGATCACGGCCGCCCAGGTCCAATCTGCCCTGGATCGCCTCGATGGCTTGGTCGAGGATGGCATGAGCCAGACGGGTCTCCCTGGGGCGGCCGTGGCGGTGGTCTACAACGACGAGGTGGTCTACGAACGGGGCTTCGGCGTGCGTGAGCTCGGCAAACCGGAGCCGGTCACGCCGGAGACCGTCTTCCAGATCGCCTCGCTCTCGAAGCCGCTCTCCTCCACGCTGGTCGCCGCCGTCGTTGGTGATGGCACGACGACCTGGGACGCCACGATTGGCAGCCTTGTGCCCGATTTCGCACTCGCTGACCCGTATGTCAGCGACCAGGTCACCATCCGCGACATGCTTTCCCATCGCTCCGGCTTGCCGGCCTACGGCGGCGACCCCCTGATCTCCAACTTTGGCTACGATCGCGACGAGTGCCTGCGGCGCCTGCGCTACTACGCCCTGGCAACCCCCTTCCGCACTACCTGGGCCTACTCCAACCTGGGGTTCAGCGCCGGGGCCTACGCGGCAGCACAGGCGGCGGGGCAATCGTGGGAGGACCTGGCCGAGGAGCGGTTGTTCACGCCGTTGGGCATGACCAGCACGAGCTATCGCTATGCCGATTTCGGGCGGTGGGAGAACCGGGCCGCGCCGCACTACCGCACGCCGGAGGGCGTCTGGGAACCCGGTGATCTCACGGATGATGATGCCGCGGCGCCCGCGGGAGGCGTGAGCTCCAACCTGCGGGATCTCACCCAGTGGCTACGGCTGCACCTGGCGGGCGGCATGTTTGACGGGCAGCAGGTGGTGGCGAGCGAGCCACTGCGTGAGACCTACCGGCCGCAGATCGTGCAGTTCTCCCTTCCGGACCCGGCAAGCGGCCCGGCGTACTTCTACGGGCTGGGGTGGATGGTCTCCTACGATGATCAGGGCCGGCTGGACGTCAGCCACGGCGGCGATTTCAACAGCTACAGCACGCAGGCTGCCATGCTGCCAGGCTCGGGCCTGGGCATCCTGGTGCTGTGCAACGGCGGGGCCAGCGCCGTGCGCGGAGCTATCCCCAAAGCGTTTATGGAGATGGTCACGCAGGGCGAGCCGAGCCGGGACTGGGTCAGCGCGATCGAGACGTCATTTGCCGCGGGGCTGGCCAGCATCATTGCTACCTCCAGCCCCTTCCCCCAGGGCGAGCCGCCGGCCGATGCCGCGCCCGCCTTGCCGCTCGACGCCTACACCGGGGCCTACAGCGACACCATCCACGGCGAGGTCACGGTGCGGGAAGAGAACGGTGCGCTGGCGCTGAAGTTCGGGCCGAACGGCGTACAACATCGGCTGGACCCTTGGGACCGCGACACGTTCAGCTATCTGCTCACCGGGAGCGAAGGGGCCCAACTCGCCAAGTACGGCGTGCTGTTCATCGTCGGTCCAGAGGGCCAGGCGGTGGCGGCGGAGATCAGCCTTGGGGGCGTCGGTCCCGACGGCGTGGCGACGTTCACCCGGGTATGAGGCGCCGCATGAGGGTGGCCGCCGGCGGGTTTTGCCCGGTCATGACCCGCCTCACGGTGGCCTGGCCGGCAGGCTAGCGGTAGGCCGAACGAGGCTGCCCGACAAGCTCGACACACGGGACTCCGTGCGGGATCAGGCGAGGGGGTAGCCGAAGGCGAGCAGCATGTCGCGGAACTCCGCGTTGACGACCTCTTGCAGTTCGGGTGGCAGATCTGCCTGCCAGCGGCCGATAGAAGCATCGGGGCTGGCGGTGGTGCCATGCCCCTGCAGGTCCGGCGCGTCGGGCGACGCGGCGGCCACCATACGGGCGATGATGGCGGGGGAGGACTCCAGCCCCAGCGCTGCCAGGATGGGAGGCAGCGCCACCTCAGGTTGCTGCACCAGCGCTTCGTAGCGCACCAGGTTGGCGGGCGTCCCGCGCTCGCGCCAGGCCTCCAGCAGGGCTTGCAGCCCCTGGCGCAGTGTGGTGATCCAGGCGCGGTCATCGGCGGCGGCGGCTCGCCCGAAATCGCCGTACCCCTTGCGCGCGTTGTAGGCGCGCATGGAGGTGAACATGTCGCGGAAGTCGCGCACCAGGAAGAGCTCCGCGGGTTGGGCGTACAACTCACGCAGGCGGCGCGGGTAGGCATCGGGGAAGTGCTTCTCGGCAAAGAAGCGCAGAGGGTCCGCGTCCTTGCCCTGGGCGGAGGCCGTGGCCAGGTACCAGCCATCGATGCTGCGTTGGCAGAAGGTGGCCAGCGAGGCGAGGTAATCGCCTCCCTCCCAGGTTTCCACCTCCGGCCAGGCCGCGAACTCGCTGCTGAAGAAGGGGTTGGCGCCCACGGCCTTCGGCTCAGAGTGAAACTCCATGGGCGCGCCAATGCGCTTGCTGGCGTCGGCCGGCGCGCTCATCACCTGCAACACGTGCGTCCAGTACTTGCCGCCGCGCGCCTCGAAGGGCGGGCGCTCGTAGGCGACGATGGCCGGGTGCGCGGCCAGCAGCTTCATGAGCAGCGTGGTGCCCATGCGCCCGAGCGAGGTGATCAGCAGCGGTTGCAGGGCCGGATCGCTCTCACCGCGCAGGGGAACGCGCTGCCCGCGCAGCGTCGCAAACTTGGCGCGGCTGCCATCGGGCAAGATGGCACGTAGCCGAAACTCGAACTCGAGCGGCAGATCGAGCGTGCTGACGAGGATGGAGAAGGGCTGACCACCGTCCTCGTTCGCCGGTTTCGGCACGACTGCGGCCAGGATCTGCCCGGGCGTAACCGCCTCGATGCGCTGTACCGGCGAGCCAGCGTGCACGATGCCCTCGACGCGCAGCGCCCAACTCGTGCTCTCCTCACCGGATCGTGGGGCCGTGATCGCTGCGCGGAGTCCGCTGTTCTGGCGGCCACCCTGGGCCTGGACGTGGGAGACCGTTACGCGCGGTGGAGACGTGGGGTTAGTCATGGTCGTGGGTCCAGGGGGAACAGTTGCTTCTCTCCGGAAAGCGGTTGTCCGGCACCACCATCGGGCATCCTGGTACGTGAACCCACCGAGGTCTCTCGACAAGCTCGAGACACGCTGGGGTGATCCCCGGGAGGACGCGCGAAGATCGGTTAGCCACCCTGTGAAGCACTATTCAGCCTGACCAGCCTTGCCGGTTGTCTCGCACTGCGCGCAGTTGGTCTCGCGGAAGGAGATCTCGCCCTGACCGAGAGACCTGCACGCAACGAATGCGTGGAGTCTATCACCCGGCAACCGGACGCCCATCCGGAGGCCGGGTCAGCCCGGGAGGGTGCTGCTGGTGTTCACGGAGCACCTGGCGCCGCCCGATACTCCGTGAACACCAGTGCGACCTTCGTCGGTCATCATCGACTCCCCAAGGCATGCGAACCCTCCCCGTTACGAGGCATTGCGGAATCGGGGGGGTGACAACTGGGCATGATCCGTGTTGTCTGCACTCGACCCCAATTTGAGTAGCCACTCCGGCCAATTCAGGTATCCGACCCGCTGCGCCCCCGGCGGCTGATCGCCAGACTTGATGCGGTCAGGCTTCGCCTGCAAAGGTCTCTGGTACTGGCCAGATCACCAGCGCAATCGTTGCATCGGGCCGTTGCATTCACAGCGGCCCTTACCCGTGGAGACACCGTGTTGAACCATGACGCCATCGATCATCTGGCACGGGGACTCTCGGCAGGCTTGCCGCGCCGCAAAGCCTTCGCCCTGCTCCTTGCCGCGCTACCTCCGATCCTCTGGTCGCCGGATGACGTGACAGCGAAGTGCAAGAAGGTCGGCAAGAAGTGCGACAAGAGCAAGGATTGCTGCGACGGAGCCAGTTGCAAGGGCGGCAAGAGTGGGAAGTGCCGCTGCAAGAATGGGAGGAAGGAGTGCAACCAGGAGTGCGTCGATCTCGAAAACGACGACCGGCACTGCGGCTCCTGCAATACCCCGTGCGCTACCGACGGGGCGTGTTGCGACAGCGCCTGCCAGGATTTTCAGTCCAACCCGGCCAATTGCGGCGCCTGCGGGAACGCCTGCGAGAGCAACGAGACATGCTGCGGTGGACTGTGCGTTGATCTCTATATCGACTCGGCGAACTGCGGCAGTTGCGGCAGGGTGTGCGGCGAATTTGAACCCAACTGCATCGGCTTCTGCACTGGAGACGCGACTTGCCCACCCGGAGCTGACTCGTGCGCGGGAGGAGGGGCCATCTCCTGCGGCGGCGATTGCGTCTGCTCGCAATCGACGGAGGGAGTCACCCTCTGCGGCGACCTCTCCCTGACCACCACTGAATGCGGTCAGTGCGAGAGCAGCAGCGACTGCGCCGCCTTCGGGGCTGGCCACTTCTGTGTCGCCACGGGCACTGCTGCCTGCTGCGGCGGTCGTTCGCCGAACGTTTGTCGAAAGGCGTGTACCGATTGAGGTGAGGATACGGGTGCGGCAGCGAACCGTGGTGGATTCCCCACGGTAGATGGGACGTGTCCGATCTCTGTCTCCGGGAGCCGGTCAGCAAGATCGCGCGGCCGAATTTCAGCGATGTAGGACGCTGCCATCTCCGTGGCCAAGGAGACGAGGAAACGACTCGCTACCGTCACGATCACCGACTTGCGTAGGAACAGGGCTGACTCCTGAACCGCCCGTCACCATAGTCCTGCTCATCGCTTCGTCCGCGAGACAACAGGGAGAAAGGAAACGCCATCGTTCCATTATGCAGCGACCTTTTCGCCACACGTGGTCATTATGGGAACCTGATCAACTCGCCAAGCATGCTGGCTGCCACAAAGCACCACCATGACCCGGAGTTAAGCAAATGACGCTCACCTCAGCGCTTCTGGAGGTAGGTGACGGTGCCACCGAAGCGGAACGTCGCGCGAGGACCGGGAAAGAGAGGCGTTACTTCCGATATGAGCCACGTCGCGACCTCCTCTACCGATTCCCGCCCCTCCTCGACAGCAGCAACGATGTTGCTCTGGGTGAGTAGGTAGGCAACAAGTTCCCCAGGGGTAAAGATCACAGTGTTGGTATAGCGCTTTGTCTCCCGAAGGTGGAACCCAAAGTGGTCCACCTCTTCGGTCAGGGGGCGGCGATCGCGTGGAGGGGATGGATAGTGTGCAGCGTAGACCTCACGCACCCAGTCGGCGAAGTCCGGTTGATCCTCCATCACCCCGAAGAAAGCGTTGTCGTAGGGCACGAGCCAGGCAGCAGGCCGCAGGGCCCGAGCGGCCTCGGCGAGAAACCGCTCTCGATCCAACCAGTGGAAGGCAGCGGCGACGGTTATCAGGTCGAAGCTGTTATCCGGAAACGGCAGGTCCTCTGCCAGCGCGACGATGAAGGTCAGTCGGGGATCGTGTGGAGCATGAGCCAGCATGGCAGGCGAGGGATCAATGCCGACGACCTCCTGAGCAAGGTCGAGGAGGGCGAGCGTCGATTGGCCGGTGCCGCAGCCGACATCAAGCGCTCGGGGCACTGGCGAGTTCAAGCCCAGCATTTGCCAAATTTGGTCAATGACGATGGGGTGGTAGTACGGACGACCGCGAGCATACCGTTCGGCCACCGTCGCATGGGCGAAGGCGTTGACGGGCTCTCGCGCCGGCACGTTTGATGCGCGCTTCGCGTTTTCTTGGTCCGACATATATGACTTCAGGTTCCTGCTACTGCGATGCGGTCGCCGAGACTGGCAAACGGCATGGCGTCCACCACCGGCATCCCAAACCGCTGCGCTTCCGCGACGAGCCACGTGCCATATAACCAGTTGGCTTCCGCATTCAGGCACAGATCGGTCTCGCTCCGCCCAGGAATGCCCCGGCCACGTTCCAGCATATTCCGGAGAATCATCTCCTCGTCGGGCGGAGCCACCACCACTGCTTGTACGCGCCCGTCAGGATCCCACGCCTGAATGTCTGCTCGAGCCAGGAGCGACGGCAGCAGTCCATCGCCTTCAAGAATCAGGGGCTCAGCAGTTGCCAAATGATTGGTGATCACCTTGGCAATGGCAGGTGAGAGGACCTCACCTATCCCGATGAACCCATCGCGCACCTGCTCTGCCGAGCGCTGCCAGACATCCGGAGTGTCGAAGAAATACAGCTTCTGCGTGTCCTCAGAATCTGGCAATCGCACCTGACTCGCCTGCAAGGCCAATCGAAGATCGTCAACCTGCAACCACGGCACCACGAACCGGCGTGCAAGGTGCTTGGCAGCCGTGGACTTGCCGACACCCGATGGTCCGCCAATGAGCAGCACATCCCAGGGTAAGCGAGTGTTCTGAGGCATCCCTAATCCTCCTGCTCAGAGGGCCAGGCTCTCCAGCAAGTCATCCTGGTTGGTGACCAGCGCATCGAGTGGTACGGCCAGCATCGGGTTGAGGGTGGCCTCGAAGGCGGGCAGGTTGCCGTGAAGATCCGAAATTAGCGCGATGCCTTCCAGGGCGCGCTCCTCTCCAGAAGTTCCCTTGCCCTGCGGCTCTACAAGCTGACCAGCAGGACCCCGGCGATGGCCAGGACGGCGCCGGTGCTTTGCAGGCGAGTCAGGCGCTCCCCCAGCAGGATCACCCCGATCAGCATCACCATCAAGGGATAGAGCCCGCAGAGCGCCGTGACCAGCGCGTAGGACGCCGTCATGGCGCCGTAGCTGATCAGCAGCAGCGAGGAGAAATCGAGCAGGCCGGAGACCACCACGAAGGGCGCCACGGCTCCCAACCCAAAGCCGGACTTGTGGTTTGCCAGCAGGAGCAGGGTCTGCACGGTCACCCCGCCCAGGCGAACGCCGATGGCGGTCCAGAGCGTGCTCAAGCCAGGCGCATCCGGGGCGAAATCGATGAGGATGAAGAACCCGCCGTAGGCCAGGGCCGCGCCGATAGCCAGCACCAGCGCGCGGCGATCCCCGGCCACCGTGGTGTCGGTCGGGTCCTCCGGGATCGGCGCTTTCTGCGTGGAGGCGATCACCACGCCCGCGATGATGGCCACGATGCCAGCGGCGGCAAGGGGCGCCAGGCTTTCGCCCGTGGCCACGGAGAAGATGACGGGCACCACCACCGAGCAGGCGGTGATGGGCGCGACCAGCGAGAGGGCGCCAGCCGCCATGGCCTGGTAGTTGAGCGCCATGCCGACGCCGCCAATGAGCCCGGCAGCCACGCCGGCCAGGGTCTGGCCATCCAGCCGCCCCGGCCGCAGCACGAGGATCAGGACGAGGCAGACGGCCAACTGGACGATCTGGGACCAGAATGCCACCACATAGGGGGTGCGCCGCCGCGAGGCCAGGCCCGCCACACTACTGGACACCGCGATGCTGGCGGCCGCACCGAGACCAAGCCCAATGGGCAGCATGCGTACTGATTCCTCCGCGTCTCCGCAGGTTGGGAGGGGCGATTAGTCCCCTTCGGGCATCTGGGCCAGCGCGTCCCGTATCTGCTGGATCGTTTCGTCGTACTTGTTCTCGGAGAGCGCGCGGACGTCCCAGGCCATCAGGTCCATGTAGGGCCGCAGCAGGGCCGTCAACTCCCGCGGATCGTCGGTTTCCACCAGCAGAAAGCCCGCGCCGCCTCCCGCCAGGTCATACCAGCCCTTGATCAGTTCCGGGGCGTTCGCGCCCCGCTCATGCTGGTGCATGACCCGCCGCCAGACGGTCTCGGGCTGCGTGTTCGGGAACCAGGTGTACGCGCAGTAGAAGAGCATCGTCGCCATCCTCCTGCTGGAGTCTGCACCGATATCCGATGCCACGATCTTACGGGAGGGCGGGATGACGCGCCAGACGGTTTTCGCGCTACCCGAGGGCAATCCGCACCGTGGCGTTCTCGCTGATGTCCAGTCCCTCCAGGCCGATGATCACCAGGTAACCAGGGCCGAAGGTCGCTGCGCCGTCCGGGGCGGTGACCGGAGTGCCCATCCAGTCCGAGGCGGCGGCATCGTCCAGCAGTTCGCCCTGGTAGGTGACGGCGTCGGCATCGCTGCCGGGGGAGCCAGATACGAGCTTCAGTCCCCAGGCTTGTTGCTGCCCTGTACCGTCCGCTGGTGCGGGCAGCACCACGGCGGCCTGCGGCTGCGCCCCGGCCTCCAGCGCGGCTAGCAGCGCGCCGCCGTTCAGCACCGCGGCCCATTCTCCAGTCAGCGCCAGCAACCCGCGCCCATCGGCACCCCAGAGGGTCAGCGTATACGGCGGTCCTCCGGCATCGCCTTGGGTGGGGAAGAGGGTGCCAGAGGCAAAGGCCTGGGTGATCACCATGCCGGCAGCATCGCCCTGCGCCCCGACCGGCAGACTGGTGAGGGCGCCCGCGATCGCAGCTAGGCCGCCGGCCTGCAGGATGGCGCGGCGAGAGGGGGAGGAATCAGCAGAGGCCATGAATGATGCTCCTTCGAGATCGACGCGCCATGTAGCGCTCCGAGTATGAGGCGCTGCAACAACGCGCACCGGTGGCGTTCGGTTCTCTGGGCCAGTGGTGCCGGATGCAACACTCCGGGCTGGGCGATTGCCTAGCCCGGTGCAGGGATTTCCGTGGGAACGAGGGGACCTAGCCCGTTACCTTCTTGGCGTCGCGCAGCGCCTCGGTAAGGTGAGTCAGCGCGGCGGTAAGACCCTGGTAGCTCTGGATGAAATCCTGGTCCCAGGCGTAGACCTGCCCGGCCTTGACCGCCGGCAGGGCGCCGTAGGTGGGGTGCACGGCCAGCTCCTCCAGGGGGATGGTGCCGGTGCGCGAGGACTGGAAGATGAGGTCCGAGACGTACTTGACGGCCTGCTCGGTGCTCAACGTCTCCCAGTAGTCGCCTTCGGGCACTGGGTCCGGCACGATGATGTCCATGCCCAGCGCCTGGTACATGGCCAGGTCCGCCCAGATCGGCGGGTAGGCGATGTAGAGCTCTACGGGATCGGCGTAGATGAAGAGCGAGGTGATCCCGGCGTCCGCCTGCTCCATTGCCACGGCGGTGAACCCGGCGGCGGCATCCTCGTAGGCGGCCTTCGCCTCCTGGATCTCCGGAGCATCCAGGTCCGCGCCCAGGGATGCGGCCAGTTCGGCGAACCGCTCCGTGTTCTGATCCATGCGGCCCGAGCCGGAGATACCGATCACGGCCACCGCGGCGTTGGTGCGCTCGTAGTCCGCCAGTTCGGGGAAGCTCCACTCGTACGGATTGTCTTGGTTGCCCCAGTAGATCGTGACGAAGAGATCGATCTCCTCGGCCAGCAGGGACTCCAGATCCGGCGTCGAAGAGCCGGCGGCCACGTTGATGACCGGGGTGTTGCGATCCACGTTCCCCCAGGAGGCGTCGGTATCCACGGTGTACCCAGCAATGGCGGCGGGCCGGATGCCGAAGTCCCAGAGCGCGGTCGCGGCATTCAGGTCCGCCGCGATCCTGAGGGGCCGGCTGGGCAGTTCAACCGTCTTGCCGGCGTCATCGGTGAAGGTCCAGGGGCTATCGCTCCCCTGTGGCGTGGCTTCCGGTGTGGCCTGCCGCGCCATAATCCCGTGCGGTCCAGCCAGGACCGTCAGTGCCCCCAGCGACCCGACCATACGGCGGCGCGTCATCACACCTGACCATCGTCCGCGTTCCACCTGCATGGACATCCTTCTCCCTCTCCACAATCAGGCCGCAAGCAGCGGCAGGCCAGGCCTTCCGAGCACCTGCATCATATCCGACTGTAACGATCAGATATGAGCCAGCAAAGGGCAGGGATAGCGCGCCCAGCTGGCACGAAAATTGCTCAAGGCTTGGCAGGATCCTGAACCTGATCAGCAAAGGAACGTGAAGTGGTGTTTCATCGCGCGCGTCCGTGGCGCGCCCGCCGCCCAGCCTTCGGAACTCGCGCCGGCACACGACTGCGTGGCGCACCGATCGTCATGCCGGACATCATCAATCCCGCCGCCGCACCCGCCGACGTTCCGCCGGTTCCATCCCAGCCCCCGATTAGCCTGCTCAGCATCCGCCGGCACTACTGGGAAACGACGCACGGCTGGCGAGTTCCAGCCAGTTCGCCGGAGGCTCCTGTGATCGATATGCCAGGCCGCGTGGCCTAAGAGCAGCTACCTGAAGCGACTTGTGACTCCCACATGACAACGTCAATCCACGCGCCAGATGATGTGGCGCGCGATTCCGAGGCCGCGGCCAAAGCTGCCGGGCTGCGGTTCACCAATATCCATCGCCCCGGTATCTCACGCGAACCCGCGAAGAACGGGTGGCGCTACCGTGGTCCGGACGGCAAGGTCCTGCGCGACAAGAAGCAGATCGAGCGCATCAACGCCCTCGTGATTCCTCCCGCCTGGACCGAGGTATGGATCAACACGGATCCGCGCGGGCACATCCAGGCCACCGGGCGCGATGCGCGTGGACGCAAGCAGTACCGCTACCACGACAAGTGGCGGGCAATCCGGGACGAGGCCAAGTTCGCCCGCCTGGCGGCGTTTGGGCGGGCCTTGCCCAGGATCCGCGAACGCGTGGAGGGTGACCTCAAGAGATCTGGCTTCCCCAAGGAGAAGGTGGAGGCGACGGTTGTGCGCCTGCTGGATGAATCCCTGATTCGTATCGGGAATGAAGAGTACGCCCGCGAAAACGCCTCGTTTGGCCTGACCACCATGCACAACGAGCATGTTGATGTCGAGGGAGCGAAGCTGCGCTTTCACTTCCGGGGCAAGAGTGGCAAGGAACACGAGGTCGATGTCAAGGACCGAAAGGTCGCCACCATCGTGCGGAAGTTGCAGGATCTCCCCGGGCAGAACCTCTTCCAGTACCGGGACGAGGATGGCGAGTTTCGCCCGATCACGTCGGATAGTGTCAATGACTACCTGCAGGATGTGACGGGAGAGTCCTTCACCGCCAAGGATTTCCGGACCTGGGCCGGCACGGTGATGGCGTGTCGGCTCCTGCGTGACAACGGGCACGCCGAGACCGAGCGCGAACGCAACGCGAACATCATCCGCGCCATCGATGCCGCCGCCGCACGCCTGGGCAACACCCGCACGGTCTGCCGTTCCTCCTACATCTATCCCTCCATCCTGCAACGCTACGCAGAGGGAACGTGGCCACCTCCCGGGGAACCGGATGCGACTCCGCCAGAGGTGCCGATGCTGGACGAGTGTGAATGTAGGCTCCTGGCGTACCTGGAAGCGGAGGCCGGCGCGGAAGCGACGTAGGTAGGCTCAGCCGGGCAGAAGCGCCACGCGATCAGCCTAATTCTCTTGCAAGATGTCATGTAAATCGCATGTTATGGTACGATGGCGGTAGCACGCGCTCCGAAGATGGCCTTCGAGCGCACCCCTGCGGTCGGTGCGTGTCTCGATGCCCTGCTGGCATCGCCATCGTCGCTTGGCTCTGCGATCTTGCCTGATCGCGAGTAGCCGGAGGCGTCGTGGATTCCCGCGCAGATGGTTCAGCTTCCCCGGCCGCGCCACCCTCTCTGTGGTTCCTCGCCGCAGGCGAGCAATCAAGCGGAGTACGGAAGGAGCGGACCAGTTAATGGATGATTCGCGCATCGCGGCAATCGAAATGCGTGGTTCCGCGGGACTTGGCGTCTTCCTGCGTGTGGGAGACGATCAGCGCGTCTTCCGGGTCGCCCCTGTCCGTGATCCCCGGCAACCCCGTTTCTGGTGCCTGGCGGCGTTCGAGTGCAGCTCCTGCGGCATCCCGCTGACCGGAGATGCGATCTGGGCGGGCTGGTGGGGCTCAGCTTCCAAGGAGCTTCCTGCCCTGTTGGATGCTCTGCGTGGCACTGATGGGGCCTGGCCGCGGGACGCCGATGGCGAAGCCTTGCGCCAGGTGCTGCTCCAGACACGGCCATTGCTGGAACCAGTCTCGGTTCACTTCATGGAAGAGACCGCCGAGGTCGTGTAGGGCAAGCCGGCTACCCGCTCCCACAACCAGGTTCCTTGCTGACCGTAACGCTCGCTGCCACTGGTAGCTCGCCGGGCGTTACGCTCTTCTTGTACGCGCTTTCTGGCGGCGCGACGGTTCGCGCCAGCAGCGTCTCCGCTACACCGCTGCTGGCTGCTCTGCGAAGCGCCGGGCGCTGAGGAACGCGATGTCATATGGCGTTTCGCCGTTGATTGCCAGGTCCGCCAGGATTTCGCCAATGACCGGCGCGAACTTGAAGCCACGTCCGGAGAAGCCGCACCCGAGGACGACGCCTGGCTGATGAGGGTGGTGATCAACAATGAAGTCGCTATCCACGGTGTAGGTGCACATACAGGTTGACTGCCCTATCACCTCGCCACTGGCGCCCGGCAGGTAGCGGTCCAGCACGTCGCGGAAGAACGTGATCTCCTCGGGGAGGATGGTGCGGTTGATGGTGCGCGGCGTGGTTACCGGGCCCAGACCGACGCCAATCTTGACGCCCACATCCCCCGTGGCGGGCATGCCGTAGAAATCACCCTCTGGCACCTCAAGCAGGAAGTTCGGCGCGCCTGCCTCCTCGCTCCACCACTCTGGCCGCGTGGGGCGGAAGTAAGCGTTGACCCGCCGCTCGACCTGCATCGGGAAGCCAAGGTCGCCCAGGAACTCGGCCGCCCAGGGGCCAGCTGTCACGATCACGCGCTCTGTGCGGTAGCTACCTTTCACCGTGTTGACCCGCCAGCCTGCGCCGTCCGGGGTGAAGCCGGTGACCGATTCGCTGCCGCGGACCTGGGCGCCATGCTGGCGCGCCTGGTCGAGATGGGTGAGGACACCCTGCTCACAGCGGATATAGCCGGCGTCCTGTTCCCAGGTGGCGAGCATCCCGTCACCGGGGCGGACGCCGGGGAACCGCTCGGCGAGATCCTGCGACGTCAGCCACTCCAGGAAGCCTCGTTCCACCATGGCGCTGGCGTTGCGAACGTCTCCCGGCCGGGAGACGGGATCGATGATGCGCACCTCGCCGTTCATGTGGACCAGGCCCACGCCAGACACCGTCGCGAGTTCCTGCCAGAGAGCGAGGGCGCGCGCCGCCAGTGGCACGTAGCCATCGTCCGAGAAGGTGGACTTCCGGATCAGGCGGTGCGGTCCGTGCGTGGAGCCCTGGTTGTGCCCTGGCTCGAACATCTCGATGCCGAGCGCGCGTTGCCCACGCTGCGCCAGGTGGTAGAGCGTGGCGCTGCCCATGGCCCCGAGGCCGATCACGATGGCATCGTAGTTCGTGTCCACAGGGTTCCCCTTTGTGCCCGGTTCAACGTTGTGCGCTGCTGGGGATCGTACGGTGTGTTCGCATGTGACGCTACCGGGCAGGGCGGGAAGAACGTTGGTTCCATTCCTTCTGGCAGGGAGATGGCCGTACGCCGCGTGCGCGGAGATCGACCTTCGGCCTTCAGTGCTTGTGCGGGGCGAGGGCTTTGGTGGGTGGTGGGGGTAACTGTGCCAGGAATGCCAGCTCTCGTGGGTGGGGGTGGTTGGCAGAGTCATGCGGGGTACCAGTATCAGCGGCATGGGGTCGTTGCCATGTCGGCGTCACCTCTCACTGCCCACTCCCGCATGTCGTCCTGAGCGAAGTCGAAGGATCTCGTTCCCCAATCACCTGGCTTGAGGTTCTGTCCACTCTCATCTGTCATCCTGAACCCGCAGGCGAAGGATCTCGTCGTGCCGTCCACGCCCACAAGCGGGTAGCCGCTCCCCCGCCCAACTACAAGTGTCATCTCGAGCGCAGTCGAGAGATCTCGGCGTCGCAGACCGCCTGATCTTGACGTTGTCGCGAACCTTCGGTGCAGGAATCGCACCCCGGTGGTTGGCCAGGCCGAGATCTCTCGACTGCCCTCGAGATGACATGGTGGAGTAGTGGTGGGAGGGAGACAGGCTGCGTGCAGAAGCGGGGGAACGACGAGATCCTTCGCCTGCGGGCTCAGGAGGACAACCGCAAGGTGGATGACACCGGGGACCTCGGCAGCAGGCGAACGTGGTCCCTTCGACTTCGCTCAGGACGACACGCGAGGGTAAGCGGCGTTCACGGCCAAACTTGTCCCCGGAGATGATCCGGCCACATGGTCTGTTCGGGAGTCGGTGTTTAATGCTCCGGCCGCGCCTGGAGACACGAGCAGCGGATCGGCCGCGGGGCCATACCCCTGGCAATCGCCCGTCGCTGCAAAAGGAAGGCCCCTCACCCTGACTACGTAGTCAGGGTGAGGGGCCGAGGTGAGGACCAGTTACCCCAGTCCGCGCTGAATATCCTCAGCGCGGACTGGAACTGGAGCCGCTTGCTAGCAACTCGCCTGGCAAATGCCGGTCACGCCGGAGCCGTCGTCGCAGCAGAGCAGGCCCTCGTTGCACGGGTTGTTGTCCGCGCACTGGCAGCCTTCGTCGCCGCAGGCGCCGGCTGACGCGCCCGGTTCGCCGCAGTTGCCGGAGCCGTTACAGAAGCCGCTGCAGCAGGGATCACAGCCGTTGCTCCACGAGCAGTCGTCCGGGCACAGCTCGCCGTCCGCGATGCAGACGGGCGCTGGCGGCTCGTCACCGCAAACGCCGGAGGCGTTGCAGAAGCCGGTGCAGCAACTGTCGCAGGCGTCACCCCAGTTGCAGGCCGCATCGCAGCCGGTGCCGCTGGCAATGCACGTCTGGGAGACGCAGGACCCCTCGGCAACGCAGACCCCCGGCCCACCGGGAACGGACTGCCCGCTCTGGCAGCAGACCAGGCCGTCGTCACAGTTGCCCTGGACTCCGCCGTTGCAACTGCACCCCGCGCCGGTACAAGCGGGTGGCGCGCACTCGGCTTCCGTGGTGCAGGTGCCCGGCCCACCCGGTTCGGAGCTGGACTGGCAACAGATCAGGCCCTCGTCGCAAGCGCCGAGAACACCCCCATTGCAGTCGCACCCCTCGCCGGTGCAGGCAGGGCTACAGGCGGCGAGCAAGGCGCAAACGCCCTCGCCACCCGGTGCCGGACTTCCACCCTGGCAGCAGATCAGCCCGTCGTCGCAGGCGCCCTCGACACCACCGTTGCAGGTGCAGCCTTCCGCGGTGCAGGCGGGGCTGCATGCCGCCAGGAGCGCGCAGACGCCCGTACCGCCAGGGGCCGGGTTACTGCCCTGGCAGCAGATCAGCCCTTCGTCGCAGGCGTTCTGCACACCGCCGTTGCACTCACAGCCTTCACCCGTGCAGGCGACGGGTTCGCACGCCGACTCGGCGAGGCAGGTGCCGGGGCCGCCCGGCGTCGAGGTGGTGGCGCAGCAGACCAGGCCGCTGTCACATGGGGCCTGCGTACCCGTGGTGCAGGCGCAGCCGGAGCCAGTGCAGGGTTGAGCCTGGCAGTTCGCTTCGGTCTGGCAGGTACCAGCGCCGCCAGGAGTGGACTGCCCCTCCTGGCAGCAGACCAGGCCCGCGTCACACGCGCCCTGGACGCCACCGTTGCAGTCACACCCTTCGCCCGTGCATGCCGCCGGCTGGTCAGCACAGGTGTCATTTGTCGCGCAGTAGCCGGAGCAGCACCCGGGGCAATCGGCACCGGCGCTGCAGGTGTCCGGGCAGGCCTCGCCGTTAGCCGGGCACTCGTTCGGGTAGCACTCGGCCTGCGTGCGGCAGATACCAGGGCCGCCCAGTAGATCCGTCGTCGGGCAGCAGACCAGGTCGGCCCTGCAGGCACGCTGGGTGCCGGTAGTGCAGACGCACCCGGCCTCGCGGCAGACGGGTTCTGGTGTCGAAGTCGGTACTGGCGTGGGGGTGGGATTCCCCGGGACCGCCGTTGGCAACGCGCCGTTGTTGCCGTTCGCCGGCGCCACGGTTGCCGCGCCCTGCGCCTGGTTGGCGGGCCGCGCCGGGCAGGTGTTGGTGAAGCCCCGTTGCGCTACGGCGTGGATGTAGGTTTCACCGGAGATCGCCTCGTCCGGCGCGGGCAGCAGGTTGGCCAGGTTCTGGGCGATCCAGGCTGCCTCCTGCTGGGCGAAGTCCTCCAGCGCGTCCTGCGAACTGAAGACGGCGACGGTGGCGAAATCCCCGTCCTCGTCTTCCACCGTCAGGTAGGCCACGAAGCCGGGCGCCTTGCAGGCGGCATCGGTGTAGCCCTGCTGCAGGGCGCGACGCACCCGCGCGGTCGGCTCATCCAGCGAGTAGCGCCGGATCATGGTGAAGAGCGGCTTGTCGTCGTTCTGCGCCGCCACCAGCGCCTGAACCCCGACCTGGTCTTCCCGCACGCCGGCTGCCGCCAGCACGCCAGCTCCTGCCGCCCCGCTCATGCGGCGCAACGCGCCTCGCCGTGACAACCGCCCGGCGAGCGATTTCGCCAGGCTATCGAATCGCTGTGCGTCCATCTGCCCTCCCTCAGCGCCACCGGGTCCTTCCCAGACACGGCCACGCATATCCGGCCAGCACGGGCAATTACCGGCTGCCGGGGTCTGTGTGCGGGGATCCAAGCGGGTACAGGTAAGGATACGCTGCCACGCTGTCACCACCGTCAACGCTTTTGCAACGCCTGGCTTGTCCATAACGTGTTGCGTGTGAGACATGTGACGGTTCAGGCAATTGGCTGTCAGTCAATTCGGTGGCAAATCCCTTGCAGCGGCGTATTGGCTGACAGTCAATCAACGCAACCAGGCCGTGCCTACGCAGTCAATGGGGTTGTGCGGGCTGTGCCAGCATAGGCACACCACCCCGATGGTCCCCCTTGTCAGGTGCCTGCTGGACACACCGTTTACTTCCCCCCGGGCCACTCTTACTATGCAGGTGCAGAGTGATGGGAAACGCCAATTTCCGAGAGCTTTGCCAGGATGGGTGGCCGGTCGCAGATGGCGACCGAGGGGCAGAGGAGCGCACGCTGTGGCCGAGACAGTCACCGGAGAGCATGCACCAGGCGGGATCGCGCAGATGGCGCCACCGCTGGGGCGGCTCTACCTGACCAGCGATCTGCGTGCGATGACCGGCCTGGCGCGCACGCACATGGACTTCTATCTGCGTGAGGGAATCATTCAGCCTTGCGCCCGCACCGGGAGCGGCATGCTGCTCTTCGATGAGGGGGAACTGGAGATCCTGCGCACGGTCCTGCGCTGGCGCGACGAGGGGGTAGGCATTCGCGAGATTCGCGACCGCCTCGGCCGCCCGTCCATCCAAGAGAGAGCGTGAAGGAGAGCCCTTGCCAGAAGGATCGATTCCCCGGCAACGACAAAGGCCAGCGCGCCAACGCCAGCCTTTCTCCCGGAGGATCGATTGTGAGTTCTTCCCGGACCTGATGCGTTAGCCGGGGACTGAACGGACCGTCGCCAAACCGCCTGTTCAGACCAACGAAGCGCCAGATCAATTCGCCGCCATGTTCCCCGCCAAGGGAGGGTTGCTTGTACCCAGGCGACACTGAGATTCTATGCCCGTCCGTTCGGGCATGTCAAGATACTGAGTACTTGAGCCGGGAGATCCGGGCGTGACCTCACGCCGGAAAGATCCGGGGCAGGGTGCGCCTGCTGCCGACCAACTGGCGGCGGTGCCAGAAGCGACACGCGGCGGCGAGGACGTACGGCGGCGCGGCTGGTTCTGGCACTGGAACGCGCTGGTCACCCAGTACGCGCCGCTCATCGGCCTGAAGGGTGTAGGGCTGCTGAACTCCTACACGGTCTGGACGGACCGGCGGGAGGAGTCGCCGCACCGGGGGTACGCCTTCCCCTCGCAGCAGAGCGAGGCGGACTTCTACGGTGAGGACCGCGCGGAACTGATCACCATCAACAAGATCCTGGTGGCGCTCGACCTCATCGAGATCCGCAAGGAGATGGTGCTGCGCACGGACCCCCAGGGCCGGCGCTGGAAGGTGCCGCACAACTTCTACCGGGTAAAGGACCACGGCGACGACTTCACCCTGGGTACGCCCCATGTGCTGCGGGTGGCCGAGCTGGCCGCTGCCGACCGTGCGGTCTACCGCTATGTGCGGCGCGTCTTCTCCCCGAAGTTCTCGCCGATTGACGGGGCGAACGTCTGGTCGCAGATCCTGCCCGAGGTGCGGCGCACACCAGTCTGGCAGGAACTGGCTGCCCGCGCTGAGGGAGAGGAGACGCGCGCCTCCGCCCGCACGAAGGCTGGGCACGCGGCCCGAAAGGGTGGGGGAGTCACCCCCAGCAACGACCCCGACTTTTTTGTGCCCAGCAGCGGTGACGAGCCGGCAACCTCGGTAGTAGCCAATGACAGCGATGCTGTCACCATGCCAGAGGATGGAGAAACCTCTGTTGCAATGGTCAACAATGGTTCCGGGGTGGATGTTGCACTGTTCAACAGAGGTTCACGTGGCCAGGAGCGAAGCGATGTTGGAGCCATCAACACAGGTGGCCCAACCTCTGTTGCACCGACCAACACGACGTATGACGAATCACGTACAACTACAAAGAGAACGGGGAAAGAGGAAAAAGATGGGAGGACAGATTCGGCCCCAGCACTCACACCAGATATGGTGGTGTCGGCATCCCAGCCACTAACGACAGGTGGTCCGGGAGCGCAACCGCCCATGGACGCAGCGGCACAGATGGCCGCCCTGCGCGCCTTCGAGCAGGCGAACGACCGCGCGGCAACGCCGGCGGAGCGCAAGCTGCTGCGAGACCTGGCCGAGCGCTATGATCCGGTGGCGGAGAGCGTGGCTGCCGTCAGCACGGATGTCCCCGGCAGTGGCTGGGCCTGGCTGGAAGCGGCAGTCTGGGAAGCGGTGGAGGCGGGCAGCGCCTTCGTGGCGCCGCGCCGAGTGCGCGAGATCCTGCAGCGCTGGGAGCGCGATGGCTTTCCGGGGACGAGTGGTGCGGCGACGCGGCAGCAGGCGCCGGGCGATCCGGTGGCCACAGCGGGTTGGGCATCAACCTCGGGGCGGGGCGTGGCCGAGCCTGTGATGGCAGCGGAGCCGGTGAACTTCCCCATCGCGGAGGTGGGGCTCTCCAGCCGGCAGGTATGGGCTGCAGTCCTGGATGAGGTCGCCCGGCGCGGGAGCGTAAGCCGCGCCGACCTGGAGACGTGGCTACGGTCAGCCAGCCTCATCGGCCGCGAGGGTGAGACGCTCCTCATCGGCGCTCCAAACGCGGTGGCCCGCGACCGCATCACCGCTCGCCTGCTCCCCGCCCTGCGCGAGGCAATCACGGCCACCATCGGGGTGCGCGTGGAGATCGCGGTGGTGAGTGGCAATGACTGGGAGGAGCAGCGCGCAGCCGGGGCGTAAGAGCCCAGGTACGCTGCTCCCTCTGGATATCTCCTGACTACCAGCGGCTCTGTCTTCCTCATTCCCCATTCAGGGACGGATCGCCGAGCGGTACTACTTCTCCGCCCACTGTGAGACGGCGAGGACTGGAAGATCGACGTTTCGTTCTGGCTCTCCAACGCCCCGCGCGACTACCTCCCCTACACCGAGCGCCTCAAGCGGCAGCTCACGGGCGAAACAAGGCTGGCGATCCTTTGGATCAAGGACATCTGGCACCGGCTGCCGACCTACCCGGACGAGGGGGGCGCCTTCGACGTGTACGAGGCGGTGCTCCGCGTGGGGGCGCGCACGCCCGAGCAGTTCGACGCCTACCTCCGGGAGCTGGGGTTGCCAGGGCGGTCGGGGGGCAATGTCACGGCAGCGTGAGGCCCAGCCGGTCCTGACTCGAGGAGGCCGCTCCACCGTTGCCACGAACCGTCACCACGGTTGTGCAACACGCTCTAACCAGGTGCAAGGTCCCACCCACCACCGCGTGCCATCCTGACGAGGATCTCGTTCTCCTGATTCAGGCTCAGCCTGGCTCCCTGCCTGCCACTCATCACACGCGAAAGAGTTCGGTGGGAGGGGAACAGGCTGGATGCGAGGGGCCAGGAGACGAGATCCTGCGACTGCGGCCCCAGTGGAGCGACTTGGGAGAGTAGTCAGGTGTAGACACCACCGCTTTCCCTCTGTCGTTCTGAGCCCGCAGACGAAGAATCTCGTCGTCAGTGCTCGGCACGTCACCCGACAACTCTCCTTAGCCGCAGTACTCGGGATGACATGTGAAGGTAGATGGATCCTCCAGGCATGGTGTCTAGGGAACACGGTCCTTCGGCACGCCTCAGGACGACATGCGGAGCGGGCCGGCACCTCAAATACGCATTTCCCTGAGGCGCACGACCCGGGATGACGAAGAATGGGTCGGGCAGGACAGCTACCCTTGGGCGCTCAACTGATCCGGGAGCCGTCACATCTCGTTCGCGTCATCGCGGACGCAGGTAAGTGCTCCGCTCTGGAGGAACGTGACGGGTAACGAACGCATGGACGACGCGCTGACCTTGCTCCCGAATCTGCACGACTTCGAGGAGGCCGCGCGGCAGCGCCTGCCGCCGCTGGCCTGGCACTACACGGCGGGTGGCAGCGAGGACGAGGCCAGCCTGCGTGCCAACCGCGCCGCTTTCGCACGGTGATGGTTGCTGCCGCGCGTCCTCCGCGGCGTGGAGCACGTCTCGACCGCGACGAAGCTGCTGGGCCATCAGCTTGCGCTGCCAGTGCTGGTGGCGCCGACGGGGCGGCATGGCCTGGCCCACGAGGATGGCGAGCGGGCCACTGCCCGAGCGGCGCGCGAGACGGGCACCGTGTACGTCATGAGTAGCGTCACCACTGTGCCGATGGAGGAGATTGCCGCGGAGTGCGGCACGAGTACCTGGTGGCTGCAGCTCTACGTGTATCGGGACCGCGAGCGCACGCGGGAGCAGATCGAGCGCGCGGCGGCGGCGGGAGCCTCGGCGCTGGTGCTGACGGTTGATGCCCAGGTGCGGGGACGTCGCGAGGCGGAGGAGCGGGCAGCCCTCACGCTGCCACCGCCAGGCCCGGTGCTGGATGGGGCGGCCCAGCCACGTTCGCCGCTGGCACGCGAGATTGCCTCCATCTTTGATCTGGCGCTTGCCTGGGAAGATATCCAGTGGCTGGCCTCGCTGGCGGGGTTACCGGTGCTGGTCAAGGGGATCGTGCACCCGGAAGATGCTTTGCGGGCGATAGCGCACGGGGCACAGGCGATCCTGGTCTCCAACCACGGTGGCCGCCAGTTGGACGGCATTGTGGCAGGGCTGGATGCGCTCCCTGCCGTGGTAGAGGCGGTACAGGGGCGGGTGCCGGTGCTGGTCGATGGCGGCGTGCGCCGTGGCACCGACATTCTCATTGCGCTGGCGCTGGGCGCGCAGGCGGTGCTCATTGGCCGCCCAATTCACTGGGGTTTGGCGGCTGGCGGCGAGGCGGGCGTGCGCCAGGTACTGGCCCTGCTGCAGGCGGAACTGGAGCGTGATCTGTGGCTGTGCGGCATTGCCAGTGTGGGGGAGGTGACGCGGGACCTGGTCGTGCCGGCGCGGCGGTCATTGCCAGGTGGTCAGGTAGATGGCCCCTGGCCCGGTGGTCGAGCCGTTTGACATCGGCCGTCGGAATCGCCAGCGTGCTATCAGTGCCTCTGACAGTGTGAGGCGGGTGACCTATGTCCAGGACGCATCCGTGCCAAACGGGATGAGCCCCAGGCGACGCGCAACGCCTCGCGATGCCTCATTGGTCCAGTTGGCGCTGTAGAGCGGGATCAGCCCGGATGCGTGGATCTCCTGCCCCCAGGCCGACGTGACTGCTGCGGCGTACCCACGCTGGCGACACCCCTCTATGGTGTAGACTCCCGCTTCCGCCGCCGCAGGGCCGAGTCGGGCCGTGAAACAGGCCGCAACGGCGCGACCACCTTCTACCGCGGCGAAGCAGGGCTGCCACGCCGGGAGCTCATCCTCAAGCCACGGGTACGTTTCACGTGCCAGTGCGCGGTTCTCTCGGGTGAGCTGCACGACATCGCCATCAGGCGCGGGCATGGCCGGGAACCGGTACGCCGGGCCGCTGCTCTCCAGCGTAACTGCCGCATGACGCTCAAGCATGGCTCGTATCGTGGAAGCGGTGGCTGGCGGCAGGGTCAGTTCACCGGGGATAAGCACGTGCTCCAGGAAGGCTGCCAGGTCCTGGGCAAGTGCGTCTGGAACAGTTGCTCCGAAGCGAACGAGATGCCCGTCTCTCGTGAGGCCGAGGAAGAGCTGCGGGGCAGGTCGCCGTGACCCCACGTGAGGCTCGTTGCTGGCGACCAGGCGTCCACGGGCATCAATCGTGAAGTCTGTTTCCACCCGAATGCTCATCAGGGCCAGATCAGCGATATCCATGGTCTGGATCGTAGTGCGGGACCCGGAGCCCGTCGATGCTTTCGCCGATCGTAACGCCTGCGGTGTGAATGCCAACACCGCAGGCTCGTTCGCTCTGGCGCCCGACCCCGGGTCAGCTCGACGAGGCTGATGTCACCAGCACGACCGGCTCCTGGCCGCAGGCGTCAGGCATTGCCGAGCGCGGTCACCAGGAACATTTTGTAGTCATCGGAATCCGATTGCCGTTCGACCTTGAAGGATGTTCCTTCCCAGGTGAAGGTGAAGCTTCCCGCCTCCGCGAGCGCATTGTGTGACATGTTCGCGCCGCAGTTGATGGGGGAGCCGGGTTCATTGGTGTCACCGGAGGGCGTGAGGCAGTTTTGAGCCTTGTCATAATCCACCGTGGGCTGGCCGACAAACGGATTCCACGCCTGGATGTAGAGCTCGTCAGTCCACCCGGGACCTTCAATGACGAAGATCACCGCCGGGGTGTAGGCGGAGCCATCCGTGAAAGAGAGGATGGACCTTTCTCCTTGATCGTAGACGTAACTGACATCGCCATTTGGGCCAAGGACCCGGATGGGGTAGCTCACAGTGTTCTGATTCCAGAACTCCACGGAAACACCCAGGCCGCCGAGGGCGGATCCCAGACCACCACCGTTGGAATTGTTGTTGTTATTGTTCTTGTTGGGCTGATTGGTGTTCTGGTTCTGATCCTGGCTCTTGTTGCGCTGCTTGCGGTTGCGCCGCTTGCTGCGGTCTTGCAGGTGCTGGTGCGGGCGCTTGCTGGCCCCCACCTCAAGCCCTGCCACCGCAAGCAGGCCGCTCGCCCCAACGACGCCGAGTGCGCGCAGGACCCCGCGGCGGGAGTCGCCAGCGGCGAGGGCGGGGCTGATCTGCTCAATGCGTTCCTGGTCCATGTCATCGCTCCATGTATGTGTCACGCCACCACATGACGTCGATCACGTCACCTGGATGGCTCCCTGTGGATAGGTCCTGTTCGCGAGTATGTGTCTGCGATCTCAAGGGCGCATCTATCGAAAGTCGTATTTCTCGCCCTACCACGGACGGCCGGCGCCTGCTGCGCAAAAGCATGGCAAGCACCTGAATTGGGGGTGATGGGACAGATGGGGAACGAGAGGCCCGAGCGCGTCGCCCGGGCTGACGTGGCTTGCGGCTGACGATGCCGAGAAGCCGCCTGGCGGGGCGGGCCATGGCGGGCGCCGCTCCTGACACGCGGGCTGGCCGGTCCTACGGCTGCTGCAACCTGTTGTCCACGGGGGTCGACGCGGTTGCCGGAGTAGCACGGCTGGTTCCTGGTGCATGCCCTGGGTCGATACGCCGGAGGGCGCACCGCCGGGCTTGGCATCAAGTGGCTCTCGGACGTGCGACCCCGGTGTTGCGCTCAGGCGGGCATGGTTCAGTCGTCGAGCAGCGTGAACTCGTGCCGGTAACTGCCGTCGTCATCGTTGCGAGTCGTCTCCACCTGACCGCGCGCCCCAATGAAGTCGCCAGTGCCGCCGACCACCGCGCGCAGTTGCGCCGCATCCGCCGTCATCTCCACATCCGCATCGGGGTAGATCGCCTCACCGGCCACCACCAGGCTGTTGCCATTACCGAGATCGAAGGAGAGTTGGCCGAGGCGATCCTGATGAAGGTCGCCGGTCTCGGCGTCCGGGACATCGGCCGTGATGAGGAAGCCAGTCAGCATGCCGGACTCCCCCTGCTCGCCCGCGAGGCTTGCCTCGTACAGCACCATGTCGGCGACGCTTGCGCCCTCGAGATGGAGGTCAACCGGGTGGAGGGTCGGCGGTTGCTGGGTCAGTACGAAGGTGCGAGTGGGCGGCTCGGCCTGCGCCGCGGGTAGTGCGCTCGCGCCCCCGAGGGCGATCCCGATCGCGCCGGCAACCGCCAGGGCGCCGAGGCCCAGGGAAATCTGCATGGTGAGTCCTTCCGTATGTACCGCCAGGCGGAAACCTCCGCGTTCCCACTATGGGGGATGCGGGTCGCGTTCGCATCTATCGAAAGTTGTATTTCACAGTGATCCGCCAAGCGCCGGGGCGAGGTCATGCGAGATGGGGGCGGTACGCGTCGTCAGGTGGTTGGGGGTGCGATCCTGCGCCCACAGGATCGCGTGCTACGAGACGTACCGTGCTGCCTCAAGATGGGGGGTCATGGGCCAGGCCCGAGGTTCAGACCAGAAATGGCCGATGTCCCACCCAGGGGGCATCGGCCATGCCTGGCCCGATGTCGTGCGTCCGTGACGAACCATGGCCAGTGCAAGATTGGCTGACTCGTGGTCGAGGGCGGCCTCTCAGACCCCAACGTGCGCTCGACGTCCACATTGGGGAGGGAGCCTTGGTGACGAGGCCGGGAGTGCGGAGCCCGCCACCAAACGCGTCAGCTTACGGCTCCCGGGTCACCGGCGCCCCGACCTGCTCCAACAGGCCAGCGGCGTCCATCTCGGTCTGGAACTCGATAATCTTTCCACACTGAACGGTCAAGAATGAGATGCCCGTGTACTCGACCGGCTTCCCGGTTGCCGCGAAGCCGAGCAGGTCGCCGTCGTGCGTCCCACGAATCGTCCACCGCGCGGCTACCTGGTCCCCCTCTGCGATGACCTCATCGAAGGTCCACTCCAGGTCGGGCAGCGCGGTCAGGAAGCCGCTGATCTGCGTCCCGCCCGCGTCGATTCCGACGACGTCTGGGCCGTTCGCGGATCCGTGCAGATACCCCTCTGTGACGATCTCCGGGAGGACGTCGATGTTGCCGGCGTTGTAGACCTCGCTGCGAAGCCGCTCGGCCACGGCGAGCACGTCCTCAGGGTTCTGGGGGGCACAGCTTGCGCTTTCGCTCGTCGCCTCAGGGGTGGCCGCGGGCAATGCTGGCGCACTGGCCATCAGCGCGGCCGGGCCCGCTTCCGCGAGGGTGCCGAACTGCCTGAGCCGGTCGAGTTGATCCACTTCAGCCCACATTTCGGTGATCTGCCCGCACGCCACGTGAGCGACGGTGCTGTGATTCCAGGTGATGGTGTTGCCGGTCGGCTCCAGGCCGCGGAAGTCCCCGGTGTGTATCCCCTCGACGGCGTAGCGCACGGCGACGGTATCCCCGCTGGCAACTGATGTGAGAAAGCCATACTGAATTCCCGGGAAACCGGTCAGCGCCTCACCGTAGATCCGCTTCAGCGCCTCGAGCCCGCTTTCATCACTGACGGTGGCCCCGTTGTAGACAACGTCGGGCACCACGACGGTATCGAACACGTCCAGGGCGCCCTTGTTGACCCCCGCCTCGAAAAAGCGACGCACGATCGCCGCATTCTCGTCCGGCGTCGTGGCGGGACACCCGGCCGCCGGGGTGGCCTCCTGTGCCAAGGCGACTGGCGCAGGTGACCCTGCCATCATCCCGAGAAGTATGCCGAGACCAGCCAGGAAACGAAGGGTGGAGTTCCTGCTCATGTTTGCTCCTTACGACGCACCGTCTCACAGGCGAAACGCGATGTTCCGTTACGTGCTGCGAGGGTAGTGCGGAGAATCTCTCCACCCTCGCCGCGGTAACTGTGCCTCACCCCTACAGCGACCATGCCTGCTGGAGCCGGGGTGATGTGGATGACCCACCACCCAGAATTGATCCTGGGTTGCAGTATGGGTCCGGGACGTCACGGGCACATCTATCGAAAGGCGTATTTCTTGCCGGGATGCAGCGGATGAGATGTCACCACGGTCGGCGCTGCGCAGCCGCCAGGAGCCTGGAGACCAGCGCAGAACGTGTCACGCCAGGCGAGGTTGGGGGAGCAATTGGCGCACCAGGGCCATGAGGTCTGGCAGGCTAAAGGGAATCGCCAGGAACGAGATTGATCCCGGGTCCAGTCCAGCCGGCACCGTCTCCTGGCGCGTCAGCACATCAGGCACCGCACTCATGGCGATAACGGGCAGGTGCGGATCCTGCTGGCGCAGCGTGTCGATGACCGTCAGACCGTCCATCCTCGGCATCAGGACATCGGCAATGACCAGGTCCGGGAACTCAACCGCTGCGGCGGCGAGGGCTGCCTCGCCATCAGCAGCGACGACGACCTCGTAGCCTTGCGGCCGCAGCGTGCGCGCGATGAGGGTACGCGTCTGGGAATTGTCGTCAACCACGAGGATCGTCGGCGCCACAAGGCATACTCCGGCTGCGAAAGCACCACGAGCCGACGCAGCCTGCCCCTGGCAATCGATGACGTGCGTTCACGGTTCTGAGCGGAACACGGGTTCGCGGCAGCACAGGCCGGTCTATCTCAGACGACATCTTCATAGAACCCCCCGCAAGTTAGGCATGGTACGCCCTCTCCGGCAGGTGGAGCGTGAACGTCGAGCCGACACCGGGTTCGCTGCTGACCCTGATGCTGCCCCCCATCTGCTCCGCCAGCTTCCCGGCAATCGCCAGCCCCAACCCCGACCCTTCGTGGCGCCGGGTCAGGCTGCTATCCACCTGGTAAAACGCCTCGAAGACGTGCGGCATCGCGTCCGCGGTGATGCCGATGCCCGTGTCACGAACCGCGATCACCACCCCGCCCGCGGTTGTCGTATCCACCGCGAGGGAGACGCCCCCCTGCTGCGTGAACTTCACGGCATTGCCGGCCAGGTTGAGCAGAATCTGGCGCACCCGCTCGGCATCCCCGGTGACGCGCGGCAGCGACGGTGGAAGGGTGATTTCCATTGTGAGTTCCTTGGCGGCGGCCAGGGGCGTGATGTCCTGTCGGACCGCTTCGATAACCTGCTCCAGATCGACGGGTTCCACCGCCAGGTCGAGGTGACTCGCATCCATGCGCGACAATTCGAGCAACTGATTGACCAGGGCGATCATGCGCCCGCCGGCCTGGTGGATGGTGCCAATATCTTCGCGTTGCTGATCCGACAGGGAGTCCTGCGGGGCGATGAGCAGGAACTCGGAGTACCCCAGGACCGCTTGCAGGGGTGTACGTAACTCGTGGCTCATCATGTCGAGGAACACCCCCTTGGCCCGGTTCGCCGCCTGAGCGTCCACCAATGCCGAGCGCAGATCCTCCTCAGCCGCCTTCCGTGCGGTGATGTCCTCGACCTGACCGATGAAGTGCAGCGGCGCCCCCTGCTCATCACGAACGATGGTCGTGCTGAGTCGAACCCAGACAACCTGACCGTCCTTGCGGATGTAGCGCTTCTCCATCTGGAAGGCGGCAATCTCACCGGCGAGTATGCGGTCGAGATGCGCGAGATCCGCTGCGAGGTCGTCGGGATGCGTGATGTCCTGAAAGGTCCTGGTCAGCAGTTCTGTCTCGGTGTAGCCGGTCAATGCGCACAGCGCGGCGTTGACCTGGAGGTAGCGGCCGTCCAGAGCCACCAGGTCCATGCCGATGGCGGCGTAGTCGAAGGCCGTCCGGAAGCGCTCCTCACTCTGCCGCAGTGCCGCCTCGGCCTGCACCAGCTCGCTGATATCCCGGGAGATCCCGACCAATCCCGAGACCTGCCCCCCGGGGTCTACGATCGGCACTTTGGTCGCCAGGGTCCAGCGCCAGGCGTCACCGGCATCAGCTTGTTGCTCGAGTCGATTCACCAGCGGCGTCCCCGCCTCGAGGATGGGCCGCTCATCCTCCCAGAACTGCCGCGCCTGCTCCTCGGGATAGACATCAAAGTCCGTCAACCCCACCGCCGCATCGGGATCGTCCAGACCATACAGGGCTGCGGCCACGGGGTTGACCCGGATAAAGCGGTGCTGGGCATCCTTGAAGTAGACCGCGTCCGGCAGGTTGGCCATCAGGGCGTGGAGGAGAAAGCGCTCCCACTCCAGGGCCAGTTCTGCCCGCTTGCGCGCGGAGATGTCCTCCACCTGACCGATGACGTGCAGCGACGACCCGAACGCGTCCCGGACGACAGCGCTACTGAGGTGCCCCCAGACGACCTGTCCGCTCTTGTGGAGATAGCGCTTCTCCATCTGGTACGTGCCGATCTCCCCCGCAACCAGACGTTGCATCTGCGCCAGATCCGCCGCGAAGTCGTCCGGGTAGGTGATGTCCTGCACTGTTCTGGCGAGCAACTCCGCCTCGGTGTACCCGGTCAGTTCGCACAACGCGACGTTGACCTGCAGGAAGCGACCATCAAGATCAATCAACGCCATCCCACTGGCGGCGGAATCGAAGGCCGTCCGGAACCGTTCCTCGCTCTCGGTACGTGCTTTCAGCTCGCGCTGCACCTGCTGGAACAGGCGGGCGTTCTCGACGGCAACAGCGGCCTGCCCCGCCAGGCCCTCGGCCAGCCGCTCCGACCGTTCATCAAACACACCCGGCTCGTGGTGACCAAAGAACAGGCCGCCAAGCACCGTTCCTGCGCGGCCGATAACTGGCACAGCCAGGTAACTCACCACGGGCAAATGGCCCTGGGGCAAGCCGTGATACGGCGCGTTCTGCGCAAAGCGCGGATCGCAGCGCACATCCGGGATGCGCAGCGTGCCTTCACCGCGAAAGGTGGGACCAAACAACCCAGTGTTGCGCGGTAGGGGGAACTGTGAGAACGCCTCGCGGGGCACTCCGGAGATCGCATAGAGGGTGTAGTGTTCCCCCTGTTCGTCCAGCGCGTTGTAGAAAAACGCGCCGAACTGCGCTCCGGTCAGGGTTGTCGCCGCGTCCGTCACGGCCTGGATCAGGCGTTCCAGATCGAGCTCGGCAACGAGCAGGCGCCCGATACGGTTGATGGTCTCCAGGATCGCGTTGGTTTCCGCCAGGGCCGCCTCAGGTTGTCGCGTCGCCTCCTGCACACGCTCTTCCAGGTCTCGTCGTTCCCGGTCACCCCGCCGCTGCTCGCTGATATCGCGTCCAATACTGGCCGCCCCAATGATGTGCCCGGTATCGTCATGGATCGGCGAAATGCTCAGTGAGATGTGGCAGCGTGTGCCGTCCTTGCGCACGCGAACCGTCTCGAAATGGTCGATGCGTTGGCCCTGGCGCAGCCGCTCCAAGATCATCGGCAGCTCTAACAGATGCTCCACCGGGATGATGAGCGAGATGTGCTGGTCAATGGCTTCCTCAGCGGTGTAGCCGTAGAGACGTGCCGCCGCCGGGTTCCAGCTCGTGATGATGCCGTCGAGAGTTTCGCTGATGATGGCATCATTCGAGGAGTCCACGATCGCTGCCAGGAAGTGGTCAGGGGAAATGGCGGTGTCGCAGGAAAGCCGCCCCCGCCGGGTCCCGGTGTCATGCACGGACCCGGTCGCGGTCTCGTAGCCGTTCGGGTTCATGGAGAGCCTCCGGAGTCACGCGAACGCGGCCGTGGAGGCTCAGCACCAGGACGGCACGCAGTCGCCAACGTCAATTCCAGTCAGCATAGTCACCGGACTGCGGCAGCGGCGTGGTATTGTCGCCCGTGCCGTTACAATGCCGTGCCAAAACGGAGGAGAGCCAATTGCTGTCCTTCACGTCACGGTGGCCGGCACCGAACCGGAAGCTTCGCCTGCATCGTACCGGGGCACCCTCTGCTGCCTGGGTCCAGGCTCCGGCAACTACGCAGCCAGTCATGCCGGGCGTGCAGCCAAGGCCGGTCATGTCGTGGTCCGAGGGCCGAAACGCCCGCGACAACGGCGACGCGTCCCAGCGATCAGACGCCGCTCCCGGATGACTCCTTGCCCCTCTCTGCAACACCCTGGCACAGCTCGACCCACAGGCGCCAGGTCCCAGCCCGCCTCATTCAACGCAGTTACCGTCAAGGGTTCCTCTGCCAGAGCGTCGCCGGGTAGTCATGGCGGCGCCCATCGGCACGCTCCTCCCCAAGCAGACTGCCCAGGGCACCGGCCAGTGCTAGGGCGGTCACCAGCCGCACAGCATACGGCGGGTTCCGGGGCTGGAGACGGATTTCTCAGGGTATCGAAGCGTTATCGAAGCGTTGCGGATGCATGGACGAATAACCTCCATCAGTCACAAGAGCGCTGCGGTGGAGGTCAACTGCCCGTCAGGCAGTCACCATCGTCGAGGGTTTCTCCAGGAGTTCCTGTTTCGCAGTTTGGGTCCGGGCTGTCCGGGTCACAGCTATCGGACGGCGTATTTCGTGTCGCAGGCGATAAGCAATGTCTGCACACTGGACGGGCCGCTACCTGCAGGCTTCGCGGCCCAGGGGAGAGGGGGAGATGTCAAGAGGCGATCAATCGGGATTGTTCTTACAGGAGAGGCTGAGGGAGCAACTGGTGCACCAGGGCCATCAGGGGCATGAGGCCGAAGGGCTTGGCCAGGAACGAGATGGACGCCGGATCCAGCCCGGCGGGCACGGCGTCCGGTCGCTCCAGCACATCGTGGACCGCGCTGATGGCGATAACGGGCAGGAGCGGATCCTGCTTGCGCAGCGTGTCGATGACGGTCAGGCCATTCATGCCCGGCAACAGGACGTCGGCAATGACCAGGTCAGGAGGCTGGGCGGCGGCCGAGGTGAGCGCTACCTCGCCATCAGCGGCGGTAGCAACCTGGTAGCCCCGCGGCCGCAGCGTGCGCGCGATGAGGGCGCACGTCTCGGGATGGTCGTCGACGACGAGGATCGTTGGGCCCACGAGGCATACTCCGGCTAAAACGCCACCACGAGCAAACATCTGCTCCTGGTCATCGATGATGTCCGCGCACCACGTCGTGTCGAACTCGTGGTGAAGAAAGCAAGAGTCGGACCATTCTGGCAGACTGAGGGTCACCAGGCTGCCGCAGTCAGGCAAAGGCGCCTGACCTGCACGCACAACAGGAGGCGTGGGGGCACCGCACGATGCCCCCACGCAGTTGGACGCCTATGTAGGTAAGCAGGTCCCGTCGCTGCAGAACCCGTTGTCGCAGCAGGTGGCGGCGGGGAGACAGGCCTGCCCGAGGGGGACGCACGCCGTCAGGGTTCCACAGGTCCCTTCGAGGCAGATCCCGACGCAGCAGATGTCACCGGCGGTGAAGGCCATCAGGCTACGCAGGGCGTGGACCATCCATCGCGCAGCCTCATGTCTTCGCCAGTCACATTCACCGTGACAGGCGCCAGACTCCCATCATGAGCTCGGAGCGTTGCGTGGAAAGCGCAAGGGTCTTTACACATCACCCCGTTAGGCGGCCACCATCGCGATTTCCTGTGTGCAGAAGGGGCAGCGGGTCGCGCCGATCTGGACCTCGGAGAGGCAGAAGGGGCACTTGCTGGTCAGGGGATCCGGGGTGGATTCAGTACGCATCCGGGTCATAACCGCATTCATCGGCTTGACGACCGCGAAGAAAATGACCGCGGCAATGATCAGAAACGCGATCACGGAATTGAGAAAGGCCCCATAGAGGATCTGGCTGCCGTTGATGGTCACGCTGAGGCCGGAAAAGTCAGGCTGGCCACCGATGGCGCCAATGAGCGGGGTGATGATGTTTTCGACCAGCGAGGTGATGATCGCCCCGAACGCCGCGCCGATGACCACCGCCACCGCCAGGTCGATCACATTCCCGCGCAGAATGAATTGCTTGAACTCGGTCAGCATCGCCCTCGTCTCCTTCCTGCCTGTCCAGGCGTCAGGACCCGGTCTCCATCTTACACCTGCGGCTACGAGGGGATCGGCTGCTTGCTCCATTCATGGTTCCCCAGCATCATGGGGCGTGTTGCGTTGGGTAGGACCTGCGAGTTGGTTGCGTTCCCCTGATTCTCGCCCTCGTCACCACGATCGCCCAGGCCAGTGTTAATCCCGCGCGAGTCAGCAAACACGCCTGGCTGTGGGGAGACCTTCCTGGGGAAAAGGAGGACCCGGACGCAAAACTATTGGGGAGTGCGGCCGGGTCGAACACTTGCGGGGGATCAGCCACGCGACAAGCTCTGTCCTGGCTCGCAGGAAGCAGGCCAGTGGCAGGCACGGTGAAGGCTGCGGGAGGTAGGTATGGCCTTGGACGGCAGTTGGCTGCTCGGCATCGTGATCGCCGTGGTCGTGGTGTACCTGCGCAGGCAGGGAGAAAGTTGGGTCCAGGTCATTGGCAAGGTTGCCGTACTGGTGCTCGCGTCCGGCCTTGCCGTCCTGCTACTCGTGGCCGGGTTGCGCCTCGTGTCCTGACCGTCTCGCCCTGTTCGCGGGCAATTTCGAGGGGAACGACGAGCCCATACGTCACGCTGCCATAACGCCCGCCAGGTCGATGCATTCCGCAGGCTCACTGCTCCGGATGCAGGTGCATACGAAGAGAAGTGAGGATCCACGGCCCCATCATCGACCACCAGGTCGTGGCGAAGTGATCCCCGTTGGGGAGCTCCAGGTGGGCCGCGGCGATCCAGGCTTCGTGCAAGGCCTCCACCAGCCGCCGCGTTGCTTTCCTCGTTGCCCCACTCCAGCGGGAAGGCATCACGGGACGCCTCCGGGACCTCCTCCGAGGTCCCACCCAGCATCGCGGCGGTGGTCTCAGCCCACATGGCCCTCGGCTACGGGATGGTCAGATCCGTGTCCCCGGAGAGAACCACGACGCAATTGACTCCTCAACGCACCGAGAAGCCAGCGAGAGGATCGAGGTAGACCGGGTTGCAGCCGCTGATCGACTTCCGGACCTCTTCCCCTGGTGAGCCCAGGACGGTGATGCGCGAGCAGGTCATTGCGTCCATGGCGCGCTCCGCGAACCGCTCGCTGAACGTGACCTGGTGCGCGAGCACCGCGGCCTCATCGGCGTAGCGCTCGTAGAAGGTGATCGTTTGGCCATCCTCACTGACATACAAGGCATAGCTGAGGGTCCCTGGTTCGCTCCGCGCGGAGGCCTCCATCTCCTCCAACAGCGCGCGCACGCTCTCCACGGCCCCCTCCTTGACCACCCACTCTGGCAGCCAGGCGATTTCCGTCCCCATGGGTGACACCGGGCTTGCCTCAGCCGCGGGTGAGGCGGTCGGGGTGGCGTCCTGGGCCAGGGCGCCAACGCTCAGCGCGAGGGCAGAGGCCCCGGCGGCAACACCGGCGAGGCTGCGTAGCGTCTGCCGCCGCGACCGCGCCTGCCCGAAGCTGCGCACCAGTCCATCAAACCGTTCGGAATCCATGATCATGACCTCCATTCGGTGCGCCGAAGGGCACCTGCCTCCGGCCTGCAGGAAACTGCGCGCTACCACTATGGTGCGAGCGGGCGACCTTCGCGTCTACCGAACGTGGTATTTCGTGTCCATAGGCCCGTCACCTGCCGATGCCGAGCGGCGCCGGTGCCTGAGTGAGCGGGCGTGGGCGCTGGGGAAAGGACGGAGCGGGTCCGATGATCGCGGATGGAACGGCAGACTCCAGGGGAGGGCATCGTGCCAGCGCCAGCGGTGTCCTGGCCGTCACGTCCGCGGGTTGAGGTTGCTGTGGGGATTTCCAGCATCGGGTGCACGATGCTGCAAGACCCTTTCCCATTGGGCACTGCGGGGGAGTCAGCGCGGCACATCGGGATGCGAGCGTTGCTCTTATGCTGGAAGTGGTAGCGACGGGTTCGTCTCGCGCGCCTGGTGTTGGAGGGTCTTGTCATGAACCGCGCGGTGTCTTTCGATAGTGCCTCGACGGAGCCGACCAGTCTGTCGCGGCGGAGCGCCGTGCTTCGGCTCGGGGGTGGAGGCCTGGCGGCACTCCTCGCCACCGGTGGCATCTCCGCTGTGGCCGAGGATGCCAGCCCGATGGCTGGAACACCGGCGGCAGGTCAGGAATATCTCGCCATTCGCCAGTACCAGCTCGCCCCTGGCCACACGATGGAGGAACTGGTCGCAAAGGTCGGAAACGGTCTTGCGCCCATCCTCGAAGAGGTTCCCGGCTTCCTGGAGCACTTGCTGGTCGAGACAGGTGAGGGCGTGCTTTCGATCAGCGTCTTTGCTGACCAGGCCGGAGTGGAGGAGTCGTCGCAGCAGGCGGCTGCGTGGGTGCAGCAGAACCTGGCCGATTTCTTCACCGGACGGCCGGTGGTGACGAGCGGGCGCGTCTGGCGGCATGACGTCAGCGGACTCGTGGCTGCTACCCCGGCGTCATAGAATCCGCCGGCATCGTTGTGACCTGGGTGCTGCAGGTCAGGAGTCGGCCTTCCGCGGCCCGGATCACCGTGGCTCGCGCTGAAAAGGCGGTGGTGACGTGCTCTCGGTGGAGTGCGGTACGTCACCAGTCGAGCAAGAACGTGCCGCCCGGTTGTCGCTTTGAGGCGATCGCTATCACGTAGCCCGTACAGGTCTCCACTCAATTTGACATTCACCAACGCGAGAGTATGCTGCACATAATCGATTCACATTTCATGTCGGCGGCGACGAGCTGCCGTGTCTCCTGCTCCGATCTAGCCAGTCGCTGGTGACGAAGCCCATGGCTGTGACTCGCGCGCCGGTAACCACACCCGCGCACCGCGATTCTCTCCGCGGCTTATGCCTCAGGAATCTTGAGAAAGACCAACGAAATATCACTTTCGATAGATGCGTATTGGTCGCAGGTAGCGCAGAGTGGTGATGAGCAGGCAGATGAGGGCCCAGGACACACCTTGAGCCAAATCTCGCCACGATAACGCGTGTGTTTTCAGAGCAATGGGCGATGGACGCCCCCTGGCGCCTTCGCGCTGCGCCTCGTTGCCAGCCATCGAGTCACGGGAGGTCATTCGTATATGAAACAAGGTTGGAACAGGCGTGCGGTCCTGGCTCTCGTCCCCGCCGCAATGATGGTGACGCCGTTCGGCCAGCTCGGCCAGGGCGCTAGCGCGCAGGAGGCGACCCCGGAGGGTGACGAGGGCCACGGAGTTTCTGTCGTTGGCCCGCAGGCGGGGACGCCCGTTCCCGGGGCGCAGACCTGGAACATCCTGGTCAACAACATCAGCCCTGAGGGGGAGAACTGGAGCTTCAACACCTTCTACCCTCGCAACCTTGAGGCGCACCCTGGAGACACCATCGTCTTCTCCCTGGCGCCGAATCCCCAGGCGTTGCACGCGATCCACATCGTGACCGTGGGCATGACCTCGGATGAGTGGTACAGCGGCTTCTCCGGCGGGTTCCTGCAATCTGACCTGACCCGACCCGGCGGCTGGCAAACCCCCTACTTCGGCAGCGAGGCAGCCAGCCCCTGCGGGCGGCCCGGCCAGGACCCTTGCCTGTACAACGCCGACGACATCGGCTCACCGGGACTGGAATTTGGCCTTAACCTGGGCGTTCTCGTCAATCCGCCGGCGTCCGGCGGCGAGGGCAGCACCAGCTTCACGATCACGCTTGATCCCGCGCTGCTCCCTGGCCCCTACTACGTCACGAGCGACGTGGACGGGGCGACGATGAACGGTCGTATCGACGTCGTACCGGCGGACCTGCCTGTGCAGTCTCCTGGTGACGTAGAGGCTACCGCCCTGCGCCAGTACGAGGCGGACCTGGCCGCGTTCGCCGGTGTCGATCAGTGGCGCACTCCCACTGAGGCAGCGAACCCGGACGGTACAAAGACGTGGCAGGCCAGTGCCGGCATGAGCGTTCCAGGCATGCCGTGGTTGTCCATCAATGCGTTTAGCCCGTCACAGATGGCGATCATCGCCGGTGACACGATAACGTGGACCAATCACAGCCCAGGCGCCACAGCCCACACTGTCACCGGCTTTGTCAGCACCCCGGATGCCATCCCCCAGGATATGAATCCGTACCAGCCGGGCTGCATGATCAGCGGTGAACTGCAACTGCCGCCCGCCGGCAGTTTCGGCCCCGACATCTGGAACACCTGCCCCGGCATGGAAGTGAACAACCTCACTGATTTCAGCCAGCCCTCGGCGCCGTCAGGTGATCCCTACACCGATGGCGAGCGAACATCGGGCATCTTGCTGAACGACGAGTATCTGAACTCGCCGATCGGCGAGGGGCTCCCCTTTGAGAGCAGCTACAGCGTCACGTTCCCCAACCCCGGAACCTACTACTACCACAGCGCGCTCCACCCGGACATGACCGGCGTCGTGGTGGTGCTTCCGCAGCCGCGGGCATTCTGATCACTCATTCGCTCTCCGCTACAGGTGGAGAGCTCTCAAACGCGCGAGACAGAGGAGATCTCCCATGGACCGACCGCCACATCACATCATGACCACGCACGCGGAGCGCACCCGGCAGAAGCAACACGTCATCGGGCGCCGGGGCCTCATGAAGCTCGCAGCCGGAGCCGGGGTAGCCACCATGGGCTTCGCCGGCCGCGGCTTGATCCTCCCCTGGGTCGATTTCGGCCGCGCGGCGGCGGCGGAGTTCGTCGAGCCGGAGGTCCGCACCAGTAGCGATGGGCTGCTCGACACCACCGTCACCTGCCGCGTCCAGTCGGTGCCGCTGGCTGGCAGCACGGCGACCATGAGCGTCTATGAGGGGTCCTCGCCCGGGCCGACCCTCCGGGTGCGCCCCGGCGACATGCTGCGGGTCAACCTTGTCAACGCGCTTGATGATCTCCCGCCAGGGCTGCCGGACACCAGCCCGTTCCTCTGCGCTCCCATGAGCATGGGGGGCGAGGAGATGGGGGGGATGTGCGATACGAACCTCCACGTCCATGGCATGCACGTCTCGCCCGAGGGCAATGGGGACAATGTCTTTCTCACCGTCAAGGGTGGCGAGAGCTTCCAGTACGAGTTCCAGATCCCGGAGAACCACCCGTCTGGCCTCTACTGGTACCACCCGCACCTGCACGGCCGGACAACCAACCAGGTCTTCGGCGGCATGGCGGGTGCGATCATCGTCGAAGGTGACATTGACGAGCTGCCGGGGATCGCCGGAGTCCCTGAACGGCTGCTTGTGCTCCAGGGGACGAAGCTCTATGAAGACGGCAGCGTGATCAACATCCTGGACACCCCGCCAACCGGCCCGAGCCAGGAATCGGCCTACATGCGCCTGGTCAACGGCCAGATCAACCCGACGATGACGATGAAGCCAGGGGAGACGCAACGCTGGCGCATCCTCAACGCCTCAGTGAACCTCTTCTTCCGCCTGCACCTCGATGGCCACCAGCTGCACCAGGTCGCCAAGGATGGCAACACCCTGAACGAGACCTGGAGCCGCGACGAGATCGTGCTCTCGCCTGGTGAGCGGGCCGAGGTGCTCGTCCAGGCCAGCCAGGCAGGCAGCTACGCGCTGCGTGCGCTCGCTATCGCCACCGGCTTCAACACGCAGAAACCGGCGACCATGGCGACGCTGGTGGTGGACGGCGACGCCGTGACGCCGCAGCCGCTGCCGACGACCTTGCTGCCGGTCGAGGACCTCTCGACGGTCGAAGTCGACCAGAGCCGCCGCATCACCTTCCAGTTCGGGCCGCCGATCAACCCGCCGCAGACCATCTTCTGGATCGACCACGAGATCTTCGATGGCGAGCGGGACGACCAGACCGTCCAGCTCAACACGACCGAGGAGTGGACGATTCGCAACGCCACCGCGAACTGGCACCCGTTCCACATTCACGTCAACGACTACCAGGTCACCGCCATCAACGGGACGCCGGTCCCGCTGCGCTACCACGAGGACACGACGGCCGTGCCGCCGTTCGGCGAGATCACCATGCGCACGCGGTATCTCGATTTCCCCGGGCGCTGGGTCTACCACTGCCACATCCTGCTCCACGAGGACAAGGGCATGATGGGCACTGTGCGCGCCCTGGCCTGACCTGACGTCATAGCCAACCGTGCTCGCCGTGTGCGCGAGCACGGTTGATCGGTAAGCGTCCGGCCCGTGACACGCGGGCTGGACGTCCCAAGTAGCCCGGTGTTGCCTCTTGGCCGGGCCCATTGCCCGGAAGGCGCGACGCCGCCGGAAGCCGAGACGCCGGACCCGTTCCGGTGAGCACTCAATTCCATTAATAAGGAAGGTCCAGGATGCGGCGGCGGCGGCCGGGAGGCCGTGGCTCGCTCCGCGTCTCAAAGTGGTGCCGGTACGTGGCCGCGCCAGGAACGGAATGATGCCCGACCGGCGCGCCGGTCGGGCAGGTGAAGGGACAGGCGATGATGCCAGACGAACCGACGACCGCCAGTGCTCCTGCGCCGGAGCGGTTCATCTCCCGGCGAACCCTTATCGCCGGCGCGGGGGCGGGCGCCACGATGATGGGGCTTGGCGGCCTGGCAGCCCTGACGCGCGGCGACTCGGCGGTGGCCCAGGACGCGACCCCGAGCGCCCATGAGGTGGCGGGGATGCCGCACGCAGCCGCCATGGCGGAGGCATCGCCGGCTGCCGAGCTGCCGGTGGTCCCGCCGGAGGCCGTGCAGTTCGCGAATGACTGGCCCCTGGCCCAGGGTAACTACGCCGCTACCCGCCTCGCCGGCAGCTCGCCGATCGATTCCACCACGGTCAGTCAGCTCGGTGTGGCCTGGCGTCTCCCGTTGGAGGCAACGAGTGCCTTCGGGGCGATCACCAGCAACCCGATCGTTGTCGATGATTCAGTCTTCATCATCGACATGGTGGGCAACGTGCAGTCACTCGATCGCGCCACTGGCGCAGTCAAGTGGCGCAACGACTACAACGTCCCGACCTATGGTCCCAACGGCGTGGCGATCGGCTATGGCCACCTGGTCTCCGTGCTCGGGGACACCGCCGAGGTGGTCTGTGTGCGGGCCGACAGTGGGCAGGAAGTCTGGCGCTTCCAGCTCTCCAACCATGGCTCGCTGGGCATTACGATGGCCCCCCTGATCTACGACGGGGTCGTCTATGTCAGCACCGAGCCGGGCGGCAACACCAAGGGCAACTACGGCGGGGGCGCCTCCGGTGTCGTCTACGCGCTGGACCTGCTGACCGGGACCACGCTCTGGACCTGGAACACGAGCAAGGGCGAACTTTTCGGCAACTTCGTGGTCAACAGTGGTGGTGGCCTCTGGTACCCGCCCTCAGTCGATGAGGCGACGGGCGTCCTGTACATGGGCATCGGCAACGCCGGCCCGTTCCCCGACGCCTCCAGCCGGCCCGGCCCCAACGACTACGCCAACAACCTCGTCGCCCTCGATCCGAAGCAGGGGCGGGTCCTCTGGTCCATCAACGTCAAGCCGCATGACATCTACGACCACGACAACCAGCACACGCCGGTGCTGGCCGACGTCGACATTGGCGGCGTCAGCACGCCGCTCGTCTTTTCCTCCGGCAAGCACGGCTTCGTGCTGGCCGCCCACCGAGTGAGCGGCATCGAGTACTGGAAGGTGCCGATTGGCCAGCACGTCAACGACATGCTGACCGAGATTCCCGCGGGTACCCCGATCGTGACTGCTCCCGGCGACTTTGGCGGTGTTGAGTCGCCCCTGGCGTACAAGGACGGTGTCGTCTACGCCGTAGCGCTCAACCTGCCCTACACCATGTTCGGGGAGAATCCCGACTCCACCCTCGCCACCGCAACCAGCAGCCTGGTGGCGATCGATGCGGCGACCGGGCAGTTCCGGTGGAACATCGAGGTCCCGACAGCCATCGCGGGGGCCGGTCCCACCATCGCCAACGACCTCATTTTCCTGGGTGGCCTCGATGGCCTCGTGCGCGCCTACGGGACGAGCGATGGCGCCCTCGCCTGGACCTTCCAGACCCCCGCCGGCATCAACGCGCCGTTCGCGATCGCTGGCGACACCCTGCTGGTGCCGTCGTCGGCGTTCATCTTCGCGTCGCCCGACACGGCGGACCCGCTCCCCAGGTACGCTGCTGAGTTGATCGCCCTGCGGCTCGGGGCCATTGAAGCGACGCCGCAAGCTGGTGCGGCCACGGAACCTGCCGAACAGGCGACACCCGCTCCGAACGCCAGTGGCGGGCCGACCGTCACCATGGTTGACATTGCCTTCAACCCGGCGAAGCTGACCATCGCGGCCAACACCGATGTCGTGATCGACCTGCCAAACACCGGCACAGCGGTCCACAACTTCAACATCGACGCCAAGAACAACCCGTCTGATCCTGGCATCCACTCCGGGGATGTCCAGCCTGGTCAGGGCACAACCGTCACCGTCAATCTCCCAGCGGGAGACTGGTACTTCTACTGCAGCATCCCCGGACATGAGCAGGCCGGCATGCTGGGCATCCTGACAGCGCAATGAGCATGACCGCGTTCGGCATGGACCCGGGTGTGACAGGTCGCTCGCCAAATACGACTTTCGATAGATGCGTCTCTGGCCTCCCCAACCCATACTGAGAATCAGGGCCCAGAAACCCTGGTAGCTCATTCCAGTGACGTGATAGGCGTCAGGTGATGGCGCGACATGCATACGGAGCAACGACATGGTTAGAGATCAGGAACGCATCGATCAGCTCAGCCGCATCTTCGCGGCAGGCAGTTCCCGCCGCGGGATCCTGCGCGCGTTGGGGGTGGTTGGGGCGAGCGGACTGCTCGCGGTTGTGGGGCACGACGCGATGGCAGGGGAGCGTCCGCACCAGCGCCTGCAGGACCGCACCCCAAAACGCAACCGTAAGCAACGCAACAACAAGAATGCGAACACCAACGATAACAACAATAACAACGGCGGTGGTGGCCAGCTCGGCAGTGGCCAGAACGGCATTGATCCCGTCTGCGAGTCAGGGTGCCAGGAGCAGTACGAGGGCTGCATGGAACCTTGTGCCGGCCATGGCGGCTCGCTGGAGCTCTGCGAAGAACGGTGTGACAAGCAGCAGGAAGAATGTGAGTCGCGGTGCTTCGTCGTGTGATGCGCATGTATGCCTGATCTGGGTAGGGTGGGCTCCGCACCATTGAACGTGTCGTTCGAGGAGAAATCCCCATGACCGCTCTCCGTCCGCTCGTCCTGGCCGCCCTCGTCGCTGGCTGTCTCCTCCTTGGGGCTCACGGCGCCCTGGGGCAGACGCCCTCGGCGCCGCCCACGGCAAGCACGCCCAGCGCCGATCCCTTCGCCGGGATCACGAGCGAGACGTTGGGCAGCGGCGTGCCCAGCGCCGCACCGGACCAGTTGTTTGAGCTCGCGAGCGTCACCTTCGCCCCGAATGCGACGATTCCCTTCCACACCAATCCGGGATCGCAAATCGTCTCTGTGCTCTCCGGGGAGCTGACGCTGACGGCGATCCAGGCTGGGGGGCAACTGATGAGCGCATCGGCCGCGGAGGGGACGCCAGTCCCCACGCCGCTCGAGCCTGACGCCGTGATCGTGTTGCAGACGGGAGAGGGCTTCTTCTTCCCGCAGGGCACTGTCCACCTGCTCCGCAATGCCGGCACGGAACCGGCCGTCATCATGGTGGCCACGCTCTTTGCCGCCGATCAGCCGGAGCTGGTCTGGACCAACGAGCAAGGGACGCCGACTCCCTAGGAACAGCGTCTGCGCCAACGGAATCGGGCCAGTGCCTCCTGGCACTGGCCCAACCTTCACTACACTCCGTAGTCAGCATCGGGGACGCCAGGAACCACAGTCTCTCAAGCCTGGCGTGGCATTCCGTCCTGGTGACAGTCGTGGTGAACCAGCAGCTTCCGATCGCCACGGTAGATTGGCTCAGTGTGTTCGAACGCCAGGACATGGTGATTGCGGAAGCACCCGCCTTGATCTGCAACGCGGGGAAACCGGTTGCTCCCCGTGCCCCACGGTTTTCGCACGGTATGCTTGGACATTCCAGGATACATCCGGCGGCGTAGCGCTCCGTCCCCATTTGCTGCCGTCGCGTCAGGGGACCGCCCCGTTTCCACGGAGGAATTGCCATGCTCCCGATCCGAGGATTGTCCCGCCGCGCCGTTGTGGCACGCCTGGGTAGTAGTGGGCTTGCCGCCGCGCTGGCGGTTCGCGGCGCCGCTGCCGTGGAGGCCCAGGACGCAACGCCCGTGACAAAGGCGGCTGCGGCGCCGCTGCCCGCCGCCATCACCGCGATCATTGAAGCTCCCAGGTACGCGCTCGCCCGCTGGGGGATCTACGTTGCCGATCGGCAGACCGGCGAGGCCATCTACGACCTGCGCGGCGACGAGCGCTTCCTCGCGGCCTCGACGACCAAGCTCTACCCCGGCGCCGCGTCGCTCGAGGCCTACGGACCGGACTACCAGTTCGAGACGCCGGTCTACCGGACCGGCGCGGTTGAGGCCGACGGGACGTTGGCCGGGGACCTGATCCTGGTGGCCAGCGGCGATCCGACGATGGGCGGGCGCACCACCGCCGACGGGGGTATCGCCTACACCCCTGTCGACCACATCTACGCCAACGTCCTCCCCTCATTGGCGACCTTGACGCCGGAGGACCCACTGGCCGGGCTGGACGATCTGGCGCGGCAGGTAGCGGGAGCCGGTATCCGCCGCGTACAGGGCGACGTCGTCGTTGATGCCCGGCTCTTCCCGGCGATGGAGAAAGACGGCTATGTCCTGACGCCAATCTGGATCAACGACAACCTGGTCGACATCACGCTCACTCCGGGCGCTGTCGGTAGTCCAGCGGCGGTTACGTGGCGCCCGCAGACCGCCGCCTACGAGGTGCGGGCCGATGTGCAGACGGTTCCCGCGGGCCAGGAGCCTATCCTGACCGTGACCTCGCCAGCACCTGGAGTGATCGCCGTCGCGGGCCAACTCCCGGTCGACCAGCCGCAAGCGCTGCAGACGTACCAGGTCGCGAACCCGCCGGCGTTTGCCCGCACTCTCCTGATCGAGGCCCTGGAGCGGGCTGGCGTGGAGGTGGCGGCGACCGCAACCGGCGCCAATCCGGACGGCGTGCTTCCGGCGGTGGGCAGCTATGCCGCGGTCGACCAGGTCGCCGTGCTCACCTCGCCGCCGTTCGCGGAGAACATCAAACTCATCTTCAAGGTCAGCATGAACCAGCACGCCGACCTGCTGATCTTCCTCCTGGCCCTCAAGCACGGCGAGACCAGCTTCGACGCGGGCCTGCAGCGCATCCCCCCGTTCCTGGAGCAACTCGGCCTCGACCCAGACCAGGTGTCGCTCAGCGACGGCCGCGGCAACGCGTACACGGACTTGTTCAGCCCGCGCACCGTCGCGCATCTCCTCCAGGCCATGGCGACGCAACCCGATTTCCCGGCCTACTTCGACGCGTTGCCGATCCTGGGGGTGGACGGGTCTGAGGCGGATACCGTGACGCCGACCAGTCCGGTGCGCGGCAAGGTCGTCGCCAAGTCCGGCACGACCGTCGCCGGTGACATGATGAACGGGCGACCCCTGGTGATGGTTCGCGCGTTGGCCGGCTACCTGACGGCGAGGAGCGGCCGGGAGCTGATCTTCGCGATCTACGTCAGCGACGTGCCGTTGGCGGATGTCCTTGATGTGCTGACGGTCATCTCGGAGCAAGGCTCGATCGCCGAAGTCATCTTCGACAGCAACTGAGGCCAGCGGAGTTGATCGAAGGCACGCCGGAGCAGCGCTCGTTTGATGAGATGCTAGTGGGAATACGTTTCTCCGACCGCACCGCGCGCCGATTTCGGTCGTGGCCGCGCTTGCCGCCTGAAGAAATACGACTTTCGATAGATGCCGGTGGTCGCCCCCTTCCTTAGAATGAAGCGTGAGCCAGACCATTCGCGCAGTTTCTTGGGGACCGATTTCCTGTTCCTTGGCGGCAGAGATATCGGGCGCCTGGGAAGCAGGGACAACCAACACCACGTCCTCAGTGCGCGCGGCGCCATCGGGTTGGGCTGCAGAGACCTGGGCCGCGACGGGATGGAACTCCTGTACGGTGTCCAACTCAGTCCTGGCTTGAGATAACGGGCTACACACTTGAGCGCCGCATGGCGCCTCAACTGACGTACGGAGGCAGCGCCATGCGGAAACGTTTCATTCAGCCCGCTGCTGCGGCGCTCTTGCTCGGCATGCTCATGCTGGCTTCCATGACGCAACACACGCGGCTGGCCGATGCGCAAGACGCGACACCCGTTCCCGGAGCCCAGACCTGGCACGTGCTGGTCAACAACGTCAGTCCAGAAGGCAAGAACTGGAGCTTCAACGCGTTCTACCCCGACTCCCTGCAGGTGCACCCCGGAGATACCATCGTCTTTACGCTGGCGCCGAATCCGCAGGCGTTCCACACCGTCCAGATCCTGACAGCGTGGCGGCTGGGGCGGACACCACTGGAGTATTACCAGAGCTACCTCAACGGGTTCCGGCAACCCGACCTGGCCCAGCCTGGCGCGTGGCAAAGCACGTACTTTGGCGTGATTGACCGCCGCGTCCCCTGCGGGCGCATTGGGCAAGATCCCTGCATGATGCCGTCCTTCGCACAGGGCGGCTTTGGGATCGGGATCAACTCCGGCGTGTTGGTCAATCCACCACCCGGCGGCGAAGGGAATCAGTCGTTCACGGTCACCGTGGATCCGGCGATGCCTCCCGGCCCCTACTACATGATGAGCAATGTAGACGGCCCGGCCATGAGCGGGCTCATCGAGGTCGTTGCGCTCGATCAGCCGGTGCAGAGCCAGGAAGCGTTGGACGCCGCCGCCGGGCTCCAGTACCAGGCCGATCTCATGGCGCTTGCGGCCCTCGATGGGATCAGCAGCCCCGCAGAGGCCTCGAACCCGGACGGCACCAAGACCTGGCAGATCGCGGCGGGTCTCGGCGGAGAGAACGCGCCCGGGCTGTCGATCAACGAGTTCGCCAGGGCACAGGTGGTGATCATCGCCGGCGACAACGTGACCTGGACCAACCAGAGCCCTGGCGCGGTGGCCCACACAGTGAGCGGGTTCGGCTCCTCCCATGAGGCGATTCCGCGGAACCTGAGTCCCTACCAGCCCGGGTGCATGACGAGCAGCGAACTCCAGTTGCCGCCGGCTGGAACATTTCCGACCGACATCTGGAACACCTGCGTTGGCTCAGAGGTGAACAATTTCACCGGGTCCAGCCTGCCGTCGGCGCCATCGGGCGATCCCTACACCGCCGGGTCGCGAACGTCAGGCATTCTGCTCAACGAGGAGTACCTCAATTCGCCGATTGGTGATGGGCTCCCCTATGCGAGCAGCTACAGCGTGACCTTCCCCGAAGCCGGAACCTATCACTACCACTGCGCCATTCATCCTGGCATGGAGGGAACCGTGATCGTCATTCCCAAACCGATGCCGCTCTGAGCATGCCACACCCGGCGCCAGGCGGAGACGGACCAGAGGATCGAAAAGGAAGTACCCCAATGGCCCGATCATCACAGCTACCCAGGCGGACGCCATCAGAGCCCATCGGTCGTACTTATCGTGCTCAGCCACTGATTGGGCGCCGGAGTCTCATGACCTTGGCTGCCGGCGCTGGGGTTGCCGCAATTGGCACGGCGGGCCGGGGCTTGTTCCTGCCCTGGTTCGACATCAGCCGAGCCGCTGCGGCGGAGGAACTCGTTGAGCCCGAGGTCCGCGCCAGCCGCGACGGCCTGCTGGACACGGCCCTCACGGCGAGCGTGATGTCGTTGCCGCTCGCCGGCCAGACGGCCATCGTCTCGGTCTACGAGGGTTCCTTCCCCGGTCCCACCCTGCGCGTGCGCCCCGGCGACACGCTGCGGGTCAACCTGGTCAACGCGTTGGACGCGCTGCCGTCAGGGTTGCCCCAGAACAGCCCGTTCATCTGCTCCCCGATAACTGGGCCGGGTCACGCGTCCAATGCCGCCCACGCCACGACGTGCGACACGAATCTCCACCTGCACGGGTTTCACGTCTCCCCCGAGGGCAACTCGGACAATGTCTTCCTGAGCGTCAAGGCTGGAGAGAGCTTCCAGTACGAGTACCAGATCCCGGAGAATCATCCTGCCGGTCTCTACTGGTACCACCCGCACCAGCACGGCGCGGTGACCAACCAGGTCTTCGGCGGGATGGCTGGCCCGGTCATCATCGAAGGCGAGATCGACGCCCTGCCGGGGATTTCTGGCGTTCCCGAGCGCCTCCTGGTGCTCCAGGCGACGCAGCTCTATGCCGATGGCAGCGTGGTCGACATTGTGGACGTGCCGCCGGCGGGCCCGAGCATGCAGAAAGGGTATCAGCGGCTCGTCAACGGCCAACTGAACCCGACGATGACGATGCGGCCGGGGGAGACGCAGCGCTGGCGGATCCTCAACGCCTCGGCCAACGTGACATTTTTCCTGAACCTCGATGGCCACCAGCTCCACCAGATCGCCAAGGACGGCAACACCCTGAATGAGACCTGGACTCGAAACGCCATCGACCTTGCGCCTGGTGAGCGGGTCGAGGTGCTCGTCCAGGCGGGGGTGGCAGGGACCTACGTCTTGCGCACCCTCCCCATCTCCACGGGATTCACGACCCAGAAAGACGCCACGCTGGCGACCCTGGTGGTAGATGGCAGTCCGATGACTCAAGAGCCACTCCCCACGACCCTACTGCCGGTCGAGGACCTCTCAACCGCTGACATCACCGCGCAGCGGCGATTCACGTTCCAGAACGGTACATTTCCGCCCCTGCCCCGGGACGCCAGCTTCTGGATCAATAGCCAGACCTTCGACGAGACCCGCGACGACGCGGTCGTCCAGCTCGATACGGTCGAGGAGTGGATCATTCGCAACGCCAGCGGGACCTGGCATCCGTTTCACATCCACATCAACGACTACCAGGTCGTCGCGGTCAACGGGAAGCCGGTCCCGCTGCGCTATCACGAGGACACGACGGCCATACCGCCCTTTGGCGAGTTCACGATGCGCACGCGCTTCCGCGACTTTCCCGGCCGGTGGGTCTTCCACTGCCACATCCTGCTGCACGAGGACCATGGCATGATGGGGACGGTGCGGGCGCTGGCCTGAACCCGGTTGGCTCGGGGATGGACCATCTCACGCGCTTTCACACCGGCGAGATTCGGTCAGCGGAGCCGTGATACACGCCCGATGGTGAGTGGATCGTCTTCACGGCGGTCACCCCGGAGACCCGCAGCCTGTGGGTCTCCCGGTCGCAGAGGGCGACATGGCGTACCTGTGCCGACGAGCGGGGAGCGTGCGGGAGGATTGCGACAGGCTGGCGATGGGGTCACTACGCCAGCGTCGGGCAACATACTCCAGTGACTGCATCGCCAATGCTGAAAAGTGCGATGGTCGGTGCAGCCGACCGCTAACTCCGCCGGGCGATGTAGGCGTAGAAGCTGCTGGCGCCGAAAAAGGTCCCATCGGCTGATTCCTGCAGCCGCGCCTCGACCCAGGCATTGGCCGTGGCCTCGTCCATGGCCCCAGCCTGGGGGAGGAGTCGGCGGAACGAGGCGAGCCCTGGCGCGAAGAAGTCGGCGGCGCCGATGTCGGCGACCACCGAGGGGAGGCCAGCCACCAGCGTGAGCCCTGCTTCGCGCAGGAGCGCGGGCATCTGGCGCATGATCCGGGGCTGGGCGACCATGGCCGCCTGGATCGCCTCGTCGTCGCGCTTGCCCTGGACCGGGTCGGGCTGGCCAAAGGTGAGCGAGGCGTAGTCGCCATCGAAGATGCCGACCACCCCCTCTGGCCTGGCCACACGCCGCGCTTCGGATAGCACGGCGCGTGGGTCGTTGACGTGGCTAATGACGGTATGTGCGATCACCGCGTCGAAGGAGGCATCAGGCGCGGCGAGGTCCTGCGCGTCCCCGACCTCGAAATGGATGCGATCGCTGACACCCTCGTCAGCGGCGAGTCGCCGGGCGACCTCTACCAGGTACGGACTCTGGTCGACGGCGACGACGGTCCCCCCGAAAGCGGGACGGGCAGTGAGGAACCGGGGCACGACGCCGGTGCCACTGCCGACGACAAGAACCTCCCGGGCGTGGTCAATGTCCATGGCCGCCAGATACTCATTCAGCATCCGCTGCATCGCCGGATGCCGGCCCCGCGCTTCCAGGCGTGTCGCCATCGTATCGAGGATGGCCTCGGGTAAGGTGTTGGTGGCCCCGTAGACATCAAACGTCTTCACCGTACGTCTCCCATCGTCTCGGTCGGGGACAGCAGCGGGTGCCGGGCAAAGAAGTCCGCGAGGACCTTAGCCATTCCCGTGGCGTTCATCATCTGTAACGCGTGCGTGGCTCCCGGCAGCTCCGCGAGCTCGGCCTGGGGCAGCCAATCGTTGAGCATCGCCGCCGCCTCGGCGTAGATTGGGGTCACCGCGGCGCTCTCCGTGCCAAGCACCAGCAGCACAGGCTGCGTGATGCGCGCCGCCTCCTCGGGCCCAAAGCGCCAATCGAGCCTGGCTGAAAACTCTGTCCCGAAGAAGGTGTCCGCATCAGTGGTCAAGGCCAGGTCAAACGCGCCGGGCGGCAATACCTGGTCGACGACCTCGCGAATGCGCGGCCCGCACACCCCGATGAGGAACGCTTCGACGGCGCCGGCCTTGTCCCCGGCGTGGTAGCGTGCCAACGTCGGCTCTGCCACCTCGGATCGGAAGCGCGCCCCAGCTGGTGTCGGGATTCCCCCTGGTTCGAGCAGCGCTAGCGTAGCGACACGCTCGGGCGCATCGAGCACCATCTGCAGGGCGATGGTGCCGCCATAGGAGTGCTCGGCCACATGGGCACGCTCTAAGCCGAGATGATCGAGGACCGCACACGCATCGGCGGCTTGCTCCTGGAGACTGCACGGACCCGCATGCCGGCTGCTGCCCGCGAAGCCACGGCGGTGATAGTGGATGATCTGATAGCGATCCGTGAGGAGCGGCTGGGTGAGGAGCGGGGCGGAGGCATCCGCCAGGAATCCCCCATGGATGAGCAGCACGGGCTCGCCATGCCCCCGCGCCTCAACCTCCAACTCCACCCCGTTGCTCAGCACCCGATCCACCATGATCCTCCACACGTCCGTCGAGACCGAGTTGTCACATCCGCGATAGTTGGACACTCTACACGACCAGGTCCTGGTCGGCGACGTACTCTCCTGGTTAGCCGAAATCCTTCCGAGGATTTCTCTATCCGGCAGAGGGAGGATTACAGCCCCCCCCACGAGCAAGATGAAGAACACCCAAACACCCGAGAGCACGAGCAACCCGACAAGTTCCTGTACACCGCTGTTGATGATGCGAGCATCAGGCTGGTTGCACCGCACCAGGCCAAGGAGCAGGGCGAGGACAGTTACGCCGGAGAAGGGGAGGCTTGCGGCAAGTGCGGCACTCCGTGTGTCCGGCAACTCGTAATCGCTGAGTCTCCGGAAGACGAATGCCATCGCGACTACGCCCAGGGCGAGGGCCGCGAAGCAGACCTTGAGCGCGTCGCGCATACCCGACCTCTGGTCACTACAGGTCGACGGTGAATCAGATTTCTTCTGGTGACTTGACGGATAGCAGACCACTCTGGCCATCATCGACCTGGCACCCTGTCTCGAATGCAGACAGCGGTGTGGCGCGGGCACCTTCCGCAGCAGTCCACCGCTGCCTTGCTTGCCATCATGACAGTCGGGGCTTCTTGCGCGTCGTGTTCTCCGCTGAGCCAGTTGTGTCGCATACGGGACGCCCGCGCCTCTGGGCCGCTTCGTCTGGCCTGGGCTACGGGCGCTGGTGCCTGGAGGCGCCTGGGAGCAGCAGAGCATGGTGGTCAGCTTGGCCGCGTGCAGTACCTTCACTGCCGTACCCGGCGCTTGCCCAGTAAACCTCGCGAGAAGAAGCGCCAGATGGCGGCTCACCCTCCCTCCTGCGCGTCTGGCATGGTTCAGCCACCCATGATGCGGTGAGCGTGCTTGTCCCTGGGCCAGAAGCGGAGCGTGCCGTATCGTGGCAGGGGACTTCCTGCGGCACCGGGACGGTGCGCGGTCTCCGCAGCCAAAGTCCCACGAGGCGTGCATGCCTCACGTCTGAAAACGCTTCTCACGAAAAGCAGGTCGCGAGCGGCCACCTGGCCCGGGCCAGGTGGCCGCTCGTGTCGCTCAGTGGTCCGTTAGTACGGGCAGCTAACCGAGCATCACCCGAAGCCGCAGACCGCGCCAGTCCGGCACAGTCTGCGCCATTCCCTGGGCCCGGTGACCTCAGGCGGCCGGCGTCACGGACTCATCGAGGATGGTGCGGAGGGATCCCTGGTAGTAGGGCGTGCTCACCGCCTCGGCAAACGCTTCCAGGCTCGCTTCCGAGCTATCGACGCGCCAATCAACCGATGTCGTGGTTGGTTCCACGACGCCGGGCTCAACCGTGTCGAGCCCGGTCGCAATCGAGTTGAACCAGGCGATAGCCCGGATGCGCGGGTAGTGCTCGGGGATCTGCACCATCAGCGCGTCCGTGATCCAGTCAGCCTTGCTGCCACCAGACTCAGCAGAACCCACTTCGCCGATCATGATCGGCTTGTCACCCAGCTCAATGAGGCGCAGATAGGTCTTGTCAAAGACTTCCGTGAAGGTCCGCCACGCGGACTGGCAGTCGCAGTTCTTCCAGCGGATCGCCTCGCCCCAGTTGAACCCGTTCATGCCGTACCAGTCGACATAGTCGTCGCCGGGATAGACGGCTTCGAGGGTGGCCGGCACATCCTCGTACATTTCGTTGGGCGTCCACAGCCAGCGTACGTTGGCCGCGCCCGCGCGGGTGAAGATATCGTGGACATGGCGCCACGCCGCAATGAATTCACCCGGCTGGTTGCCATTCACGCCAACGCCCCAGGGATACCAGTTGCCATTCATCTCGTGCGCGAAGTTCAGCACGACCGGAGACCCAAAGGCCGCCAGCCCCCTGGCCCAACTCTCAATCAGCGCGTCGTGGTCGCCACGGACGATCGTGGCGAGCGCGTACTCCGGCTGGTCAATGGGCGCCCCACGGTGATCCATGGGATCCCAGGCGATGACGGGGACTGTTCCCCAGGAATCCAGGGTCCGTAGAATCTTCCGCTGCTCCTTGCCGAATGCACCGTCCGCCCAGGCGGCGTACCAGACGAGGAAATCTGGCCTCCGCCGGATTGCGGCCGAGTATTTGACCAACACATCTGGCTCATAGAGGACGTCCGGGAGGTAGGCCCCGAGTGCGACGGATCCCTCCGGCAAGGTGGGCGCTTGCTGGGCAAGGGCCACGGGACTTCCCAGGTGAAGCTGACCCACGGCTCCTGCCAGGACACCTCCCATGAGGCTGCGCATGACGGCACGCCGGGTACCGGCCTGACCACGATTGGAGAGAACAGGTGGCAACTGGGGTGACATCACGATAGCTACTCCTATGCAAACACCTATAGAGAGAGAACAACGCGCTACCGGGCAGCGCAAGCTCGATTTAGCCGGCGAGTGTTCATTAACTCGTCCGAGGGAATCATAGCTGAAATCCCTGAATCAAACCTATGGTGTTCATCGTAATCGTGGATAGCGTTGCATGATGATGTCACGTAAAGAGATGATTTTCATATGGCAATCCCGTGAGTTGCGTGTCAATCTTCCGGTGTAATCGCGACCAGCGTGCACCAGCCTGTCCCTCTGCCTTGCAAGCTCCTGGCCGGCGTCCTGACTGTCGCGGAGGATAGTCCGGCAAGGGAGCGGCAGTATCTGAGGCTCTCTTGGCTTCGGGCGGGGGAATCTCCCCACCGGCGGAGATAGTCCATACTGCGCAGGGCGCCATCGTTAAGGCTCGCATGAGCGCTTGGTGAGCACTGAGAGAACTCCTATAGTTCCCATGATGTGCCATGTCCCAGCCTGACCGCGCATGGCAAGGCTGTCCACCGGGTTTCGTCAGCTCTCGTCCACGCTCGCATTGGAGCATCTGGCTATGGACACCTTTCCAATCATTCTCCTTGCCAACGAGCCTGGCTCCTATCGGTCGCTGCTCGCCGCGGAGTTGCCCTTCCTCCGACCGAACCTCCGGGTGCTGGAAGTCAATCCTGACGAACTCGACGAGGCGGTGGCAACCTATCGGCCTGCGGTCGTCATCTGCAGCCAGGCGCCACAGGAGCGAGTCGACAGCAGGTTCTCGACCCTGGTGCTGTACACCGAGGAGATCGACTCGTTCATCCGGTGCGGTGACCGAACCATCGTCAATCCCCGGCTCTCGGACATCCTGGGCGAGATCGACCGGTCGCTGCTGGCGGGGTGTCCCCACGAGTAGGCGGAACGCCCCTGGTGGAAACCCCGGGGCTGGATGCCGTTCTGCCAGCAGACGTGGCAGGATGGGCCGGTTACCTGTGATGCCAGACCGCTTGATGCGGCGGAATTCCGGCTGAAAGCGCGCTGGTCACCTCCCGCGAAACCGGAGCACCTCCGGTTGCGGGCCTGACCAGATCGGCGCGCGAGAAAACCGGACGCCTCCTGAGACGTATGTGTGAACACGGAGGGGGGCAGTTCGCCGTGTCTGGATGGAGACCCGGCGTGCTCGCCCTCCTCCGTTGCCGCCGTTGCGCACCGACGTGTGGCGCCGGGCACGAGGGGGCGTCGGCGCGCCTGACCACCTGATCGGATTCCGGTACACGGCAACGGTCACCGTCGTCAGGGGATGGTGACCGTTGCGGGGCCGCGTCTGCCCTGCCGCCGAGCGTTGCGCGCGCTCCCACGCGCCGGTTGCCGGGGTGAGTTCCACCGTCTGCCTGTGCGGCAGTGTTTCCCCCACGTTGCCTCCACCCTGCGTGCCGCCGCTCATGACTGCCCGGCGTATGTCACGCCATCGCTGGCTGCCCGCGGGCAGCAGTGCGTCCTGCTCTTCCGCAAAGGTGGCGACAGGGGCGATTCTGGGCCGGAGGTCCGTAATTTTACGGATGTGCCACGAGCGGCAGGGGGGATACGGTAGGTGGGGTCGCGATGCTCGTCGCTCCCGTCGCACGCGAAGGACACGCTGATGGACTCTACCCGCTTCGATGCCCTCTCCCGCCGGGGCGTGCTCGCTTCCGTGCTGGGGGCGCCCTTGGGCTGGTTGGGCTGACGGAGTCTGAAGCCCGGAAACAGAAAAAGGCGTGCGCGCTGTGCAAGACGCGCAGGAAGGGCAGATGCAGGGGGAGCCTGTCAGATGGGACGCCATACCGCGAAGGGGTGTGCCAGGCGGGCGCTGCGCCGCCGCTCCAGGACCTTGCGCCGGGCTGCCGGACGATGCGCCATGCGACGGCGCTGGCCGGTGCCTGGCGGGGGTATGCAACTAACTACCCGACTGCACCCAGGCTGGCGGGACATGCTTCCCGAAGGCGTGCTACAGCGGCGTCTGCAGCGAGTTTTGCGCGGGTCCAGGCTCCGCCGGACGTCCTTGCCTGGAATCAACTGACTGCCAGTCGGGGATCTGCCGCCGGTACCGCTGCTTCGCTTGAGGGCCGCCGAGGCTTCCATACCATAGAGAGGTGTTCATGCTGTCCACCTTCGAGATGGCGACGGCAGCTCATCGAGGAGGCCGACGGCACGAACGTGCGCCGCGAGATCACATGCGCGCCGGCCTCCAGCTACGTCGACATCTGCCAGCAAGATGGCGGCAGGCAGCAGGGCGACCTCCTCAGCTTTCAGCCGCTGGGAGGTGACCGATCCGCTGTGGCCGGCCAACGGCGACCTGGGTCGTGCGGCTGCACGAGCCACCAGCAGTGCGCTGATAGCTACGGCGCCGGGGCCTTCTGCGTCGCGATCACTGGCAGCTGTGGCACGTGTGGAGGGAAAGCACCTTCTGCGCGACGCAGGCATAGCTGCTGTGGAGCGGGGTCTGCGCTGCGAGAAGCGGGCTGATGGTCAAGGAGTGGGGTAGGCAGAGGCGTTACCAGGGGTCATGGATGGATCTCTGCGCTGCAACGAGCCGGGCGCAACGTCCCAGGGTTTCAGCCGGTCAGGATCAGTGACGCTGCGGTACGTGGCCCCGGGTAGTATTCATGACCGTAGCGAGATGGGAAGCAACTCCGCTGCGCCGGCAGGGATGTGACACAAAGGGAACACGCGTTGACCAGCCTTCAGGATGGACAGTGGGTGAACGAGCCGTCCGTCTATTCAATAGAAGATGATGCCCTGCATGTGACCACTGAGGCGCGGACCGACTTCTGGCGCGAGACGCACTACGGGTTCACGCACGACAGCGGGCACGTCTACGGTTTCTCTGCGGGCGGCGCCTTCACGGCGCAGGTCCGGGTGCGGGCGCAATTTGAGCAGCTCTACGACCAGGCCGGAATCATGGTGCGGCTCGATGCGCAGCGCTGGCTCAAGGCCGGGCTGGAGTTCTCGGACGGTCATGCCATGTTGAGTAGCGTGCTGACCGATGGCCGTTCAGACTGGGCAACGGGCGCCTACACCGGGGACCCGACCGATTTCTGGATGCGGGTCTCCGTGGCCAACGGGGTGCTGCGCCTGCAGGTGTCCGGGGATGGCGAGCAGTGGCCGCTGGTGCGGCTGTGCCCCTTTCCCGTGGCGTCTCGTTACCTCGTCGGCCCCATGTGCTGCACGCCGGAGCGGGCGGGCTTGCGGGTGACGTTCTCGGAGTGGGCGCTGATGCCGCACCTGAACAAGGACCTGCACGACCTCACATAGGGGAACTTGCCACGACGCTGCCAGCGGCAAAACTGTGGCCAAGGTCTGTCCTGGAGCCGCCTGGGCATGGCCGTGTTCCCGCTAACTCGTCAAGATCTCCCAGAAATCTGGTATTCCCGTGACGCTCCTGTACAGTGCACACTACGGCGGCATCAGACGCGGCACGGCTTGACATGACCCGGCACGTTGCTGGAGTCGCGCTGAGATTCGTCCCATCACGCGTCATGGAGGACCCGATGGATCGTCGCCATTTCCTGCAGCGGTCGGTAGCGCTCTCGCTCACCGTCGCTCTCGGCCCCAACCTTGCACCACGCGCGTTCGCTCAGGAAGCGACGCCCGGCGGCGGGTTCGCGGGCCTCGATTTGCCCGAGGTGGTCGTCACCATCGATGATGCCGGATTCACGCTGCCAGCGGACGTCATTGCTGGCCGCACCCTGATGACCGTTCGCAACACCGGCACCATGGACGTCCATTTCTTCGCCACCCGCATCCCTGATGAAGTGAGTGATGCCCAACTCGCCGCCGAGATGCAGTCCGAGTCAGAAGCGGATCCCCCCTGGTTCGACATGACGACGCTGCCCTTCCTTGGCAACCCGGACTGGCCGGCAGTTGGCGGCCAGGCGCAGGGCGTCGTGGAGCTGCTGGCAGGACGCTGGATCTTCATCGACCCACTTGGCGGCAGGGACGTGGCCATCCTTGTCGTTGCGGAGGGTACGCCCACCCTGGCGGCGGAACCCGAGGCGGATGTTGCCATCACCATGCAAGAGATGAGCTTCTCCGGCCTTGATGCCCGGCTGCCCGCTGGACCCCAGGTCTGGAAGATCACCAACAGCGGCGCGCTGGAGCATGAGATCGCGATTCTGCCTGTGCCGGATGGAACGACGAATCAGGACGTCATCGATTTGATTGGCGAGATGCTGATGGGCTCCGCGCCTCCCGAGACATTCGCCCCGGCAGGCGGGCAGGGGATCGCCTCGAAGGGCGTCTCGAGTTGGCAAGCCTGGGATCTGCAGACCGGGACCTACGCCGCCGTCTGCATGACGCCCATGCCCGGCGAGGGCTTCGAACCGCATGCTATGGAAGGTATGGTCCAGGTCTTCACGGTCGCATGACGCGGAGGTTCTCATGACGGCGAGTTCTGGACGAAGGGGTGCCGTCGTGTGCGGATGTCGTGGCGTTCCATGCAGAGAATTTCTCGTGCGGCTGCAGCCATCACAGCGGCCGGAAGCCCCGATCGGGAGAGGCGTTTGGGTGAGGGCAATCGGCCTCTATCAATCAGTGATTGTTGGAGGCCGCACGCGCCCAACGACGTAGCCCAGGGTGGTGGCGCCGAGGCCGGTGATGATGGCGGCGGCGCGGCCGAAGCCGCCGATGTGACCCAGGATGCCGGCACGCAGGCCAAGCAGCACCCCGCGCGGCAAAACGCGCAGGGTGTAGGCGCGTTCACTGCTCAGGCCGCTCTGCTGCCCAACCAGTTGCACGACCAGGGCCTTGGACAGGCCTTCCGCAAAACACCGCTCCAGGAAATAGCGCGGCCCCATGCGAGACCTGGGCACCCGATGCCAGACGACGGCCGCCGGGTCATACAGCACCTGCTCTCCGGGAAAGGCGTTCAGCACCCGGATGCCCAGTTCCGTCTCCTCGCAACCCATCGGGCGCAGCCCCACTCGCCCGATCCCTTCCTGAAAGGGCCCTGCCGTGCGCAGCGCATCCAGGCGGTAGGACATGTTCGCGCCAATGAGGTTGCGGACCGGGCGCAGGCTGGTCGGCTGGCCGCGGTAGCTGCACCCGACAACCCACAGGAACTCGACGGGGAACCAGGACGGCTTGTAGCCCCCGGCCCAGTCAGGGAGTACCGCGCCGCCAACGCCCAGCACGTCATCCTGGAGGTAGTGCTGGCGAAAGTGCTCGAGCCACGCCGTTTCAGCCCGGGCATCGTCGTCGAGGAAGGCCACCACGTCGCCACTGGCGGCCGCAACCCCCGTGTTGCGCGCACCGGACAGCCCCTGGCTCCCGGCGTTGGGGAGCGCCACGATCTCCGGAAAGGTCTCGCGCACCAACCGCAGCAGCTCGTCATGATGGTCGATGACGACAATCGTTTCGTGGGCAGCGGCCGTCTGCCGCTGCACCGAGGCAATCGCCTCGCGCAGGTCGGACCAGCGGTTGAGCGAGTACGCGCAGATAACCACGGAAAACCTGACGGAGGCGCCTGCGCCGGTCTGCCTGCTCACCACGCGCCGCCCATCCGCTCCCGCCACCTCACCATTACGATCTCCTCATGCCATTGCGCGGGGTGCATCCGCCAGCATCTCGCCGTCCGGATCGGTGCGCGACGGCTGGCCGAGCAGATGCAGGTTGTCCATCATCATCGTAGCCGGATCACAGGTGTTTCGCGTGGCAGCCGATGGTGTCAATCATATGGTTTTTATGATGATATGCTCTTGCATGATGATTTCCTGACTGCTTGCATTGCATCGGCGCGGGTCGGCCAGAGGTATGTTTGCGCTCGTGAAACGTGGACCTGAGCTGCGTGAACCGGATACCGGCGGGAGCGACGGCGTTGTTCTTGCGAAGGACGCATGAGAAGCAACGTGCCGCCGGGGGTGCTCATGCCTCGATCTTCCATGACATGGCGTGAGTTGCAGCGGAACAGGGGACGCGGTTGGCGCTCATCGTGACAGAAGAAACCCTCGCGCCTCCACATGCTTTACCTGTTTGTGCAATCCTTGTTGCGCTGAGGGGGGATGCAGAACGGGGATGCTCATAGAGCCAACTCTATCAACGTCGATGGAGGCTGGTACACATGTCCTGGCGGCCATTATTGCGGCCCAAACGGAGATGTCGGCTGCTCTCCCAGATAGTGATGCTGTCATGCGTGTCCTGGCTCGCCGTGTCATGAAACTGACCGCGGCGTCCGGCGCGAGTGTGGCTGTGCGCGACGGTGACGTGCTCTTCTTCCCCGTTAATGAAGGATTCACGTCTGACTGGGAAAAAGGCCGGTTTCCTATTGCAGACACGCTGACTGGGCAGTGCTTGCTTAGAGGCGAGCAGTTCAGCGTTCCTGATCTTGACGACGTACCCCCCTCGGTCTCAAAGGTGGCTCGGGCAGCCAGTATCCGCTCATTCCTGGCCGTCCCGCTCCGTCACCGTGGCGAGATCGTTGCGGCCCTGAGCCTGGCTGCCCCGAACCCCCATGCGTTCAACGATAACGACGTCCTGGTCGTGCAGCTTCTTGTGGGGCTGGCGGGGAGCTCGCTGGCGCACGCGCGGGCCTATGATGAGCTCCGCGTCGCCATGGAGGACGCCAGGCGCGCACGCACGGAATCGGCGGATTTCGCGGGCATGATTGCCCACGAGCTTGGCTCGCCAATCGCCGCGATTCAACACGCCAGCGAGGTGCTGGACATGGCACCCCTTTCTCCGCAGCAGCAGCGAGCCCGTGCCTTGATCGAGCTGGAAACGAAGGCGCTGCGGTTGCTGGCGGGTGATTTACGCGCGGCATCATCGCAGGAGCGAGAATCGTTCGATTTGCACCCGCGCGCGGTCCCGCTGAGTGATTTGCTGAATGAGGCGGGGGATTTTGCCCGGACTGCCCCTGGGGATCACCCGGTGCTCATGGAGCCCGCACCCTGCCTGAACGTACTAGTTGATCCGGGGCGAATTGCCCAGGTCCTCCGCAACCTCATCACGAACGCTGCCAAGTACACGCCGCCAGGCGCTTCGATCTCCATCCGGTCCTGGAGAGATGAGGACCAGGTCTGGATTGCGGTGGCCGACAATGGGCCGGGCATTCACCCAGCGGATCTACCGTTCATTTTTGCCAAGTTCGGCCGGGGCCGGCAGACGTCGGCGGGCCCAGTTTCGGGGCTCGGTCTGGGACTCTTCCTGTCACGGCGCATTGTGGAGGCCCACGGGGGAACCCTCATCGCCGAGTCCACGCCCGGCGAGGGAGCGACCTTCGTGTTCTCCGTCCCGGTTGCGTCATGATCCGCCTCTTCCTCATCGACGATCACGCCTCGTTTCGCGAGCTCCTGGCGCTGCGGCTGCAATTCGAGCCCGATGTCGCCATTGTGGGCGAGGTTGGCTCGGTGCGCGATGCGCGTGAGCTCTTGCGCCAGGTCATTGGCGATATCGATGTCGCCCTGGTCGACCTGGATCTGCCTGATGGCACCGGCGTGACGCTGATTCATGAGTTGCACCGCAGGAATCCCGAGATCCAGGTCATCGTGCTCACCGCGAGCGGGGATCGCCGGCGTCATGCGGATGCCATCGCCGCTGGCGCGGTCGGCATCCTGCTGAAGGACGCACCGGCCGCCGAGATCGTTGCGGCGGTCCGCAAGGTCATCGCGGGTGAATCGATTCTCAGTCCCAGGGAAGCAATCGAGTTGCTGCGGCTCAATGACCAGCAACGCTCCTCCGAGCGGGAAGTGAGCGCGGTCACGGAAAGGCTGTCGCCCCGTGAGCACGAGATCCTGCAACTCCTGGCGGAAGGGCTTGGCGACGAGGAAATAGCTGAACGGCTCTTTGTCAGCCCCAAGACCGTGCGCAACCAGATGGTCAGTATTCTCAACAAGCTGGGGGTCGACTCCCGGCTGCAGGCCCTGGTGGCTGCCGTGCGCTACGGCATCGTCACCATCACGTAGCCAGAAACTGGCTCATCAAGTAGCATCGGTGACACACGCTTCGTCATGTCACCAGTGGACCACCGTGGGTCGGGACAAATTGCCTATTTCAGATCCTGTTCCTTATCCTCAGCTGGTCCGCCTTGGCAACGAAGCCTGATCTGCTGAGTTCGCTGTAGTGCACTTTCACGCTGGGACATGCGTTTATGGAGACCTATCCACTTGTCCTGCTTGCCAACGAGCCAGGTGCATACCGCTCTCTCCTGGCGACAGAACTGCCGTTCCTGCGGCCCAATCTCCGTGTCCTGGAGATCAACCCTGCTGAGCTAGACGCAGCGGTGACGCGCCTGCGCCCGGCAGTGGTCATTTGCAGCCGCGTGCTGGAGCGGGTGCGCGACATCGAGTTTGCCATCCTCGTCCTGTACCCCGAAGGGGAGGACACGCTCATTGGACCTGGCGATGAAACCGTTCAGGCATTGGTGAGTCCCCGGCTCTCGGATCTGCTGAGTGCGATCGACCGCGCCGTCCCGGCGCGGCGGGCTTCCTGAGTCAGCCCAACTCCAGCCGTCTGGCCGAGGCAGGGTGTCCCTTCCATAGCGCCTTCAGTCTCGTGTTCTCCCCGATCCTCAGCTGCCGGACCGCTTGCCGGCGAGTGACGTAACGACCTCTCGCTGCCTCCGCGCAACGCCGGACCGCAATCCGCCTCTTCCAATCTCCCCCCCGGAAACAGCATGTTCTTCTTTGGATTAGAGATTTCTAAAAGTGTCATCAATTCGGGACATTTGTCCCGAGGGACTTGGGATTCGACTCCGTGAAAGTCGGGACCAGCGCCCATGAGGAAAACCTGACTGGAACCTAATCTGTACTCACTGAAGACGAACTTCCAACAACACACCGGGACAGGGGATAGCAATGGCACACCGCAGCAACAACAACGAATTCGCAACGGTCTCGGTCATTGTTCCGGCGAAGAACGAGGCAGAGAATCTCGAGCACGTGCTGCCGATGATCCCCAGCTGGGTTGACGAGGTCATCCTGGTGGACGGCCACTCGACCGATAGCACCATCGCGGTTGCCCAGTACTTGATGCCTTCGATCAAGGTGGTCCGCCAGACGGGCCGCGGCAAGGGCGATGCCCTGCGCGCCGGGTTCGACGCTGCGACCAGCGACATTATCGTCATGATCGACGCCGATGGTTCCACGCAGGCGTCTGAGATTCCGACGTTCGTGGAGGCCCTGGTGGACGGGGCGGACTTCGTCAAGGGCTCGCGGTTCGCTGCCGGTGGTGGCACGGCTGATATGTCCAACCTGCGCCGCTTCGGCAACTGGGGCTTCACCACCCTGGTCAAGGTCCTGTTCGGCGGCACCTTCACCGACCTCTGCTACGGCTACAACGCCTTCTGGCGGCGGGTGCTCCCTGAGCTGCAGCTGGACGGCGACGGCTTCGAGATCGAAACCATCATGAACGTGCGCGCCCTGAAGGCTGGCCTGAAGGTCGTCGAGGTTCCCAGCTTCGAGGCGGAGCGCATCCACGGCGAGAGCAACCTGCGCACCTTCCCGGACGGCTGGCGCGTGCTCAAGGCGATCGGCCGCGAGGCTGTCGATGGCTGGACCACCCCGACCCTCAACCCGATGGGTTCCCGCGCGTAATCACTATCACGTAATGAACCGGTAATCAAAGCAAGGTAATGGAACAAGGGCCAGGGTTATCGACCTGGCCCTTGTCGTGTTTCGTCGCCAGCCTCATTGACTGGCGCGGTCACCGTCCGCGCGAGCGCTCCGGCCAGCACCGCTGCGTAGAGCGGGTAGGGCAGCAAGAACCCCGTCGATGAAACAGGCCACAGGAGCGGCGCCCCGGCCGTTGAGGTCGCCATGTCGCGCAGGAAGTGCGCGGCAAGCCCGGCAACGAGGCCGAACCCGACGGATCTCCAGGGCCCTCTGGCGACCAGGGACATGGCGAGCACGATGCCCACGATCAGGAGCCCGTGGGTGAAGGGCCGGTTCGTCTCCTCGGTCAGGATATTGGATCCGAGAATCAGGGGGATGTGATCAAGGTCGATCAAGACCGAGCCGGCCAGACAACCCGCGATGAACCACGGGTTCCTGAGCCTGGGGAACGCCAGGAGCAAGATCACCGCCGTGGAGAGGTGTGCCGTTTCGTCCGCGATCCCCGTTGCCAACAGCGTGTGAGATCCCCCGAGTAGCCAGCGGTCAATAGCCAGGATGAGGGCGAGCAACGCCAACCCGAGAGCGAACCTTCGCCAGGGGTGGGCAAAAGTGTGTTCGACCCGTTGCCAGAGAGCCGTCACGCCGCCACGCATGGGCGCACAGGGCGTGTGTTAGTCCCCAGATTCAGCCAGGGTGCGCAGACCGTCCGCCAGGGACATGGTTGGAGCCCAGCCGAGATCGCGCCCGATGGCGTCGATGGCGAGGCAGGACTGGAAGACATCCCCGGTCCGGGACGGAACATGCTCAATGGCTGTGGCTGCGCCAAAGACGCCCTCCGTTGCTCGCAGGAGCTCGTTCACCGTAGTCATCGTGCCCGTGCCGACGTTCCACATGCCGTTGTTGGGTGTTTGCACCATCGCCAACAGCGCACGCACCACGTCGGTCACGTGCACGAAATCGCGTCGCTGTTCCCCGGTGCCATAGATGGTGATCGGCAACCCGGCGGCCAGGCGTTCCGCCAGGATGGCGACGACGCCGCCTTCGAGGTCGCTGCGCTGGCGTGGGCCGTACACGTTCGCCAGCCGGGCGATGGCGTAGGGCACGCCCGAGAGTTCGAGGTAGCGTTCCGCGGCGTACTTGTGGATGCTGTAGTACGCCTTGGGCCGCGGCAGCGTCTCCTCGGTGGCTGGCTCGGGTGTCTCCCCGTAGATGCCGCCCCCGGTGGAGACGAAGACGACGCGGGCGCCCCCGGCCGCCCTGGCGCCGGCGAGGACATGTTCGGTGCCGACCAGGTTCACCATCCGGTCCCGGTCTGGGTCCGCCATCGAGCGTGGCACGCTGACCTGTGCCGCCGCGTGCACGATGGCATCCGGCCGGGCAGCGGCAATGGCCTCGATGATCTTCGGGTTGGCAATATCGGCGCGAATCACCTCCACGCCAGCAGGGAGGTTCGCCGCGTCACCGCTGGAGAAGTCGTCCAGCACGATGGCGCGTGCGCCGGCTTGCACAAGTTGATCGACAAGATGACTGCCTATAAAGCCCGCTCCACCCGTGACAAGCACGGTGCCGGGTCCACCCACGTTAGCTTCCATCTTTACGCCTTTCCATTTCCGGCAAAGCGGCCGTCACGGGGACCTGTGCGCCAGAGCTGATCGCGATCCTCGCTCCCGCCGCGAGCAGAGTCATGCATCCTACGATGGCGAGCGCGCGGCCAGGCGTCCACAGGCTCACGAGCAGCAGGGCGGTGGCCGCCACAGTGACGAGGCCGAGGCTCACGGCGACGGCAAGTACGGCCACGGCCCAGCGCTGGGCGAGATCGAGCAGGCTCATTACCGCCAGCCCGGGGGCAACAAGCAGATAGGCGACCGCGAGTGCCGCGCGCACGGGAGTCTCGACATCCAGGGCGTACAGCGCCCAGGTCAATGCTGTTGCCAGGATCAGGGCGGCGCCAATCGCGCGATCGGTCTTCATGATGACGACCCAGGGGCACGGCTCGCGAGCGTGTAGATCTGGGCGCCGGGCGCCTCGTAAACCTCCCGGAACTGGCCCGAGGCTTCAATCTCCCGCTGGATCTCCGTGATCGACTCAAGCCCGGGCACGCTGAGCGTGGCCAACTGCGCGTCCGTCACAATGAGGTACGCAGCGGGGTACTGGGGATCAGCCATCATCTCGATGATCTGGTCGAGCGAGTAGGCATTTTCGCTCTCCTCGACATTGCCGCGCGGCCAGGCAACCAACGGGACGTAGGTGAACTGCTCGTACCGGCGGTAACGGGAAGGGTAGTTTGGCGTCACTTCCACCAGCAGCGTGCCTTCTGGCGAGACCCTGTCGAGATACTCAGCCGCCGCGACTTCGTCCGCCGCGAAGGCGTTGGAATCCTCGTGACCGTAGTAAGCGAACAGAAAACCGGTGATCAACAGGGCGCTCAACCCCACGGTGACCAAGCCCTGTGACCAGCGGAACCTGCTCTGCACATCTCCGGGAACGAGCGCGCCGATATAGAACGCCATGAAGGGCAGCGCGAAGAAGAAGACGCGAAACAGGATCTCGCCGCCATAGCTGCTGAGCGCAAGCAGCCCGATTGGCACCAGCCACAGGATGGTCATCGGGAGGTCCAGGTAGCCCCGGCGCAAGCGGATCAGCCAGCCCAGCGCTGCCAGCACGCCCACCGCCGCGGTAAGTCCGCGCGCCATGTTCGAGACCAGGCGAAAGCCCGGGGTGAACTTCGAGGCGTCAATCAGGTTGGTGCCGATGTTGTCGTTCGTTTGTCCGAGCGTACGGATGATTTCGCGAATGCCGTCGGTCGCCACGGTTCCCGCGCCCGTGACCAACCACACGGCGGTCAGCACGCCGGCGATGATGGGCAAGCTCAGCGCGCTGCACTGGCCGCTGAAGACGAGCGCGGCCAGGGCCAGAAACATGATGACCGGCGTGAGTTGATGAGTGACATTGATGCTGACCAGGAGCATCAGCACTACGAGCAGGAGGCCGACCCGCTGCTCCCAGCGTAACGGCGGCGGCCAGGCAGCAGCTTCCCGGGCGTGGAGGATGTGGCGGTCCAGCCAGGCGATAAGGTGACCCAAGCGCCCCGGCCGTTGCAGCCAGCCCGCGACCGGGTGCGATGCCAGCGTGCCCTGACCCGGGAAGGCCCAGAGGCAGAGGGCCAGGATGACCAGGTAGAAGAAGAACGCCACGGCCTGCGGCGCGAAATAGTCCTGCCCGACCCAGTTCGTCAGCGAGTAGAACCAGGCGCCGAGCCAAATGAGCCGGAGATCGGCGGTGGCCGCGCGCAACAGGAGCAGCACCCCGGCCGCAAACAGCAGCTCGAAGACGAAGGGGCTCCAGGACGCGATGGCCAGCGCATCCGGCAAGCCAGCCGCTTCGGTGAGCAGGGTGGCTGTGCCGAAGAACCCGGGCCAACTGTGGTAGACCGGCAGCGCCTCGATGCTGGGGTCGATCTGGCCGGTACGCTGGATGTAGTCGACGATGCCGACATGCTTCCAGGCCCAGGCGTAGCGCAGCGAGCCGTAAATCAGAGCCGGCGAGGCATGGACGATGGCAATCCAGGCCGTGAGGTACACCCCCGGCGCCCAGGCGGGGCCATCGTCCAGGGTGGCGAGACTCCAGCAGAATCCCAGCACCACGCAGGCAATGGCCAGGTAGAACGTCAGCGGCAGGACGGCGATGAGGCCCAGATCGGTCATTCGGGCTGGATCAACGCCGCGCAACGCAACGAGCCAAAGTGCTATGGCCACCGCGAGTGGGGTAAACAGCGTGAGGCCCCGCCGCTCGCTCATGGCGTCAATGAGCAGCGGTGCGGGGCGCGGGATCGCCCTGGAAGAGCCAGCGCAGGTAGGTTGCCAGGAGCAGGGCCGCCACCAGGAGTTGGGCTGAAAACCACCCGAGCGCCGCACCCAGGTTGCCGATCCGTTCCACCAGCACCACCGCTGTTCCCAGCGTGATGACGGAGATGGTGACTTGAATGGCGATGACGGTCCTGAGCTGGTGTTGCAAGCGGGCCGTGACCAGCCCGAGCAGGATCACGGCGTGAGGGAGGGCTGCCAGGGCCAGGATGCGCAACGTCAGCGTTCCCTCCTCCGCGTACTCCGCGCCGAAGACCCGCAGGATCCACGGGGCCAGCAAGACCACGCCGGCGACGGTGGGCACCAGGAGCTTCAGCGTGTGCACCACGACAGCCCGGCCATAGGTGTGGAGTTGGCTGACATCCTGCGCGGCTTCGACCGTCAGTGCGCGGGCCGTGTTGTTCGCCACCAGGATCAGGGTGTAGGCAATGATCCAGCTCTGGTAGAAGTACGCGGTCTCCTCCGGGCTGGCGAAATGGGTCACGATGAGCGGCAGCAACGAAATGGCCGCCAGGTCGAACATCGAACCAACATAATCTCCGGCGGCGTAGCTGCGGAATGCTTGGCGCGTGAGCTCGACACCGCCCGGCACTGCCTTCCGCATATGTGCCGGAATGAACCGGAGCAGGATCAGGAGCGCGAAGGGAACGGCCACCAGCGCCGCCGACAGCGCCCAGGATTCGAAAATGCCGAACGGTCCTTCGCCAACGAAGGCGAGGAGAAACGCCACCTTGGTGACACCAAAGAGGGCATTTTCGACGGGAACCCAGACCGCCTTGCCCAACCCGACCAGGACGCCATCCAGGAGCACGAAGTAGGTCCAGGCCACGGTGGCGCCGATAAAGCCGAACCCGTGGAAATGGGTGACCAGGAAGTGGAGGGACGGCGCCCAAACTGACAGCCCGGCGGTGAAGATGGTGGAGGTGAGCACGGCCAGCACCGTGCAAAGAACGAGCACCCCGAGGACGAGACGCTGTGTCTGGCGGCCAGCGATGGGAATGAACCGCACCAGCACGGCTTCCAGGTTGAGCAGCGATACCCCCGCCAGCAAGGTCATCGCGGAAATTGCCGCCGCCGCCAATCCGACATCGTTCGTGGTGAAGAGCCGGGCGGCTATCACCCAGTAGGCAAAGCCAAGGACGGCGGTGATGCCGGTGTTGACGACGAGCGCGTAGGCATTCCGGAAGAGCGGAGTATCCAGGTGCGCGCGCAGCGCGGTCAATCGGTTGCCCGGCGCGGGCTGCTCCGCCGGGATCACGCCTTCAGGCTCCAGGGGACCAGGAGCGCCGATCACGATGGAAGCCACGAATGCATCTGCCGCTCAAATTCCTCACCAGACCAGTTGCCGACAGCAAGGCGTGGCAGCCGGAGCAGGTTCGTCCGCGGGCGCACCATGGCGTGGCGCATTGTGCAGGCGCGGACAAACCCGGCTCTGCGTACAGCGTCGACACTCGCCTCGGAAACGTCAAACCTTCCCCCGAACGGGTACGAGAAGCTGGTGACCCGTCGCCCCAGGATCTCCTCCAGGCGCGTCTTTCCCCGCTGCACCTCGGCGAACTGCTCCGCGGGGTCGAGGGCAGACATACGCGGATGCGATGTGGTGTGTGCGCCAATCTCGATGTGATGCCCCCTGGCCATCCGCAGTAACTCAGCTTCGTTCATCACCTGCCGATCTGGCCGCATCTGCATGGGACGATTTGCCCATTCGCCGAGGGTCTCGATCGCCTCGAACCGCTCGCTCGCCGGAAGCATGCGAAGCTCGTTCCACAGTGTGCGATGCAACCGCGTACGGGTCCATCGGCTCGATAAAGGCAGGGCAGCCTCCTGCTCGCTGAGCCGCCATGACCGCCTGCGGCCGGCCAGCGTCAGGTGCAGCGACTCTGGCAACGGATGATCACCCACGAACAACGACTGGAGTTGATCCCACCAGAACTCATCACCCCGGCCAATGGCGCCGCCCACGACGAACAGCGTCGCGGGAACGTCATAGCGCTCCAGCAATGGCTTGGCGTTGGTCAGATTGTCCAGGTAGCCATCGTCGAACGTGACCACGACGGCCCGGGGATCGAGTTGTCTCCTGATGATGTCCGTCGTCAGGTGCGGCAGGCCCAGTGGCCGGCACCGACGGCTCAGGATCTGGAGGTGCTCTTCGAAGAACCTGGGGTTGACCGCCAGCGACCAGTGATCGTCCTCGAGGTCCGCGACCTGGTGGTACATCAGGATCGCCGGTCCGGGACCACGACGGATTGGCGACGGGATGCCACGAGGCAGCAATCGCTTGCTCGGCGGTGCCTCAAGCGAATCGCGCCTGCTGGTGGAAGGGGCGTGGGGGGCAGGAGCGCCGCGTTCGCCCACCTCGCCTCCAGTCATCTGGTCACGCTCAATCACGAAGCCGTGGCCCTTCCGCTCGTACTGGATGTCTTTTGCTCGTAGGCGCGTGCCGCGCGCACGCTGCGCAGCGCGGCCAGCGGGCCGTGCACCATACCCTTCCGCTCCAGGGCGGTCAGGTGAGCAGGGTAGTCCGTCCCTTTCTTCTTGTTCTTGCCGGAACGGGGGTTGAGGGCATACATCAGGCCTCGCGGTGCCTTCGCGGCCAGGGCGAGCAGAAGACGCGGCTGATCCAGCATGGCTTTCGTGAGAAAGGCGGTCAGGCCCACGCCGTACCCGTAGATTTGGCGCTCAAGCGCGCTGTACTCCCGGTAATGCGCGTGCCGCACGATCGCCGCTGGTTCGTAGACGAGGGCTTCGCCGCTGGTGATGACGCGGAAGAACGCGGCCAGGTCATCGCCTCCCATCGCCGGGGTACCTGTCCCCATGGCTGGATCAAACCCGCCCACCCGCGCGAGTGATGAGCGGCGGAACGCCATGTTCGCCCCAGAGCCAAATCGGCCCGGCGTGAAGGGGAAGAGGGGATCGCGCGGGCGGTGCTTCTTCAGGTCGTAGATCTGCCGCTGGAACCCCTTGTTGAAGCCACCGAACTCCTCAATGAGGAGCTGTGGCCAGGTTTCAAGCTCCAGGGGAAAGATCATGCCGGTGACGCAGCCGACATTCGGGGCCGCCTCGAAGCCACGGATCAGCTCGCACAGCCAGAAGCGATCGACGAGCACATCATCGTCCGTGAATGCGGCAAACTCGCTGCGGTCCGCCATCTCCTGCACGCCGCGGTTGTGCGCCGCCGCGAGGCCCGGACGGTATTCCCGCACGTAGTGGAACCGGGGATCCGCGCCGTAGCGCTCGGTGAAGAACTCGGCGGTCGCCTCGTCGCTCGGGTTGTTGTCGACCACGATGACTTCGAAGTCCGGGTAGTCCAGCGCCTCGACGGAGGCCAGGCAGCGCGCGAGGCGATCGGGCCGGTTGCGGGTGGCGATGATGACGCTGGCAAACGGCGCCCTGCTCAGGAATTCACGCCGTGCGGCTTCCTCCGTCTTCCGCTGGGACTCGTCGCCGTCTGCCTGGATGCTGATCCTGGCCCGGAGGCCCTGGTCAAGGGCGGCGGCGGAGAGACCATCTGGAGGAATGTCGATCTCCACCGTCGCGATGGGCCGGCCACCCTCCCGGACGAGGATCATGGCTTTCCTGTACGGGTTGCCCTGGAGGTCGTTCGCGGGAAGCAGCGCGCTCATCGACTCGGCGAGGTCGATATCGAGCACCTGTAATGGCGCGAACCATGCGGGCGTTGTGCCTTCCTGTATGTTGTGATCGGGCTCGGTTGATTCAGGCGCCATGCAGCACGTCCTCGCTACGCAACCGTGGCTTACGTTGCGTGAAGGCAATTAACCTAGCCTGCCACCGTCTAGGTCAGCTTAGGCTCTTGCAGCTTTCATTGAAGCCATGATCTACGGACTTGGTGGATTGCGCAATCGACCTGCGCGGCAAGGGTGGGATTTCACGATGGTCTTACGGTCAGGAACCACCCTGGTACTGCTGCTGATCGGTGAAATGGCTCCGCTTGCTCGAACGCCACCAGCGATGCTGCGACTCATCGCGATCTGGTGCGCGCTTCCGGCGTTGGTCAACTTCAGGGGGGAGCGATGCTCATTTACACCGGCGCGTGTTGGCTGCCTGGATCTAATTCTGGATCGCTCCACTGGATGAAACGTTCCTGACGAGGAACGTCGGCGCTTCGCCCTTTGTGCCTGTTGCGCTTCCGCTTGCGCTTCTTCTTGTTCTTGTGCTTGTCACCAGGGTCCTGGTCGGGCCCGGCGGAGGGCACCGGGTCCGATTGGTAGGCGCGGATGTAATCGATCTGGAACGTTGAGGGAAACACCGTGGATGCGTCGGGTGCGCCGGGCCAGGACCCGCCGACGGCCAGGTTGGCCAGGAGATACATCTCGCCGCGAAACCCCCGGTTCTCAATCCGGTGCCGCTCGATACCGTCCACAAACCAGACGATGGAGGTTTTCGACCATTCCAGGGCGAAGGTATGGAAGCCAGCGCTGAAGTCAGGACCAGAGAACTCCGCGTTACTCTTGTGATGCTCGCCATTCTCAAGCCAGTGCGAGGTCATGTGCACGGTGTTGGTCGAGTCTCCCAGGACCTCGAAGACGTCAATTTCCGGGGGCCAGGAGGTGTCCGTAGGCAGGAGCCAGAACGCCGGCCAGAGGCCTTTGCCCTTGGGGACTTTGCAGCGAATCTCGAAGCGGCCGAACCTGGTCGCAAAGGACTTGTGGCTAGTGATAATGCCGGAGGCGTAGGGATGGCTTGCGCCTGGCGGCAGGGGAGCCGCTTCAATGGAGAGCGTGCCGTTGGCGACCCTGAAGGCATCCGGCGCATACAACTGCAGCTCACCGACAGCGCTGCGGTCCCGGCCCCAGGGAAACTGGGTCTCCCACAACTGCTCGTTGAGCACCGTGCCGTCAAACTCATCCTGGAAGACAAGCCGCCAGACTTGTTGGGGCGGAATCAACTCAGCCCTGGGGCGGTGATGCTTCGAGATGGTGATTGCCGGATCGGCAAGCAGGGCCACCATGAGCAACACACACCAGAAGGTCAGCCAGCCTCCTCGGTGGTGGCTCCCCGAGATCTTGCTTTGCGGGGATGGTGTTCTCACGTTGCTGCAATTCCAGAGGCTGTACGCCAGGGGCCAACCACCTCGCGTGAGGACTGTGTCAATGATCATGAACTCACGCGACAGTTGTGTCAAGAGGATTTCCGACTTGGCCATCGTGCTGTCGAGAACCTTCTGTGCTGCGCATCTGTGGGAGAAAGAGAGAGCCCGTGGCTTGGACGCGGGTCCGGCAGTGGACCCGGCAGACAACAATGGCGTACATTGCGGGAAGATTGGCCAGTGACGCAGGCTGCGTGGCGTGCTTCTGGGCTCTCGCGGCGTTGACTGGCGACGAACCTCGTGGATTTCGCAATCTTCCCGCGCGGTAAGGGTGGAATTCCATGATGGTGGTGCTGGCAGGAATCACCGTAATGCTCCTGCTGATCAGTGAGATTGCCGCACTTGCCCCAACGCCGCAAGCGAAACGGCTGCGCATCATCACGATCTGGTGCGCGCTTCCCGCCCTGGCCGTCTTTGGGGCTGTGTGGCTCGTTCACATCCGGGGTGTACTCGACGCCGCGCCGTAGATCCGGCGCTGGATGTTGAGCAACGACGGTCTCGATGCAGTGGAGCGCGCGGCTGGGTGCGGTTACCTCGCCGTCCTCTTCCGCTGCGTCCTCCACTATGGCCACCAGGACCTGGCCTGATCACCGTCCACGTATCACCGGAGTTCACTCGTCACGCTGGCAGATGCGTGCCCGGGCGTGCCTCAGGGTGGGACTGGTCACCAGGCAAAACGTACGGCGCGCACCTCACGTGGGATCGTGGATGGCTCGAGGACTTCCTATCATCAGCCGCGGCGATGGAGCCGTAAACACCATTCGTTATGAATGAGGTGAAACAGGCGAGGCCGGGGAAGGACTTATCCTTCCCCGGCCTCGCCTGCTCTGTAAGAATGTTTAATGAATCATTCCTGCGTAACCAATCACGTCTAATTCACGTCCCTCCGGGTCAGCCGGCCCTTGCGCTTGTTGCGCTTCCGCTTGTTGTCGTTGTTCCCATTGTTCTTCTTCTTGACCTTGTTGTTCTCATCCTTGCCGCTCACTGAGTTGGGAGCAACTTCAGACTGGAACGCGCGGATGTAATCAATCTGGAACGTGGCGGGAAACGCCGTGGATGCGTCCGGCGCCCCAGGCCAGGAGCCGCCGACGGCCATATTGGCTACCAGGTACATGGGAACGTGGGGGCTGCTGTTTTCGACCCGGTGCCGCTCCACGCCGTCGATGTACCAGACGATGGCCTTGTCCGTCCATTCCGTGGCGAACGTGTGGAAGTCGTTGCTGAAGTCGGTCCCGACGAATTCGGCGCCCTTTGAGCGATGCTCGCCATTCTCAAGCCAGTGCGAGGTCATGTGAATGGTGTTGGTCGAGTCTCCAAGGGCTTCGAAGACGTCAATTTCCGGGGGCCAGGAGGTGTCCGTGGGCAGGAGCCAGAACGCCGGCCAGAGGCCTTTGCCCTTGGGGATCTTGCAGCGAATCTCGAAGCGGCCGAACTGGGTGGCAAAGGAGTTGTGGCTGGAGATGAGGCCGGAATTGTAGAGGTGGCTGGCGCCAGGCTGGGTTGGCTGCGCGGCAATGTGCAGCTTGCTGTTCTGGAGCTTGAAGGCGTCCGGCGCATAGTATTGCAGCTCGCCAACATTACTGCGGTCCCGGCCCCAGGGAAACTGGGTCTCCCACAGATTCTCGTTGAGGGCGGGGCCATCGAAGTCATCCTGGAAGGCAAGCTGCCAGACCCGCTGTGGCTGGGGAGCCGGAGCTGGGTTGCGGCGCTTCTTTGCTACGGTCATGGCGGGATCGGCCAACAGGGCGACGACGAGCAGGACGCACCAGAATATCAGCCAGCCCTGAACGCGACCACTCTTTGCGTTGTCGCTGCGCATGATCACGTTCCCCTCAGATCTGCCACGCCATTGACTAGTTCGTAACGTTGTCACCAGTGTGCATGAGCGGTTTTTCGATTTTAGTAGAAAACCTGACTAAGAAGTTACAAAAGCGTGACAAAATTTTGCCACGAATTCACCTGGAAAACATGTGTGCGTATCCCGCGCCCAATCGGGATTGCTAAACCACTGTATAAAAATGAAGCGAAGGCACGTTATGGAAGTTGGTGAAGTGCGTTGCCAGGCGACGAGTCTGGATGTCGAGGCAGAAAGCATCGGCCTATGATTAGGGCGATTGATCCGATAGGGAGATTGATCTGAAGATTGCTTTATGACAGCACGTCATGACGTGTGCATGGGCCTGGCGTATGCGGCCAGGTGTTCCAGTAGGAGAATGTCTAGTGCGTCTGAAACAAGAGCCTCAGCTCGTTACGCGTGGTGGCCGTCGGGTTACCAGGCGCACGGTGTTTCGTCAGCTCGCTGGTGGTGGGCTGGCAGCGGGTCTGAGCCAATTGCCCCTGGAACACGGGAGTGTTCTGGCACGCCAGGCTGATACACCGTCCGTCGATCCCGTCGCGGTTGGCGCGTATCTTCCCAATGTCCTCTTTCAGGCGGACGTGCTGCCTGCCTATTCGGAGGCCATTCGCCGGATGCCAGATTTCCTCGTTTGGTACGCATCCTGGCATGAAGGGATTTTTGGCGAGGAGCAGCGGGCGAACCTGCAGCTCCTCGATTCATGGGGGCTGGTGCCGGTGATTGCCTGGGACCCCATGGATCAGTTTGGCCCACCCATTGACCAGCCGGAGTACGCGCTCGCCACCATCATCCGCGGTGATCACGACGTGGTCATCGAGAGCTGGGCGCAGGGATTCGCGGCCTTCGGCGCTCCAATCATCCTCAACTTCGCGCACGAGATGAACGGCAACTGGTATCCCTGGGGTATTGGCGTCAACGGGAATCAACCGGGCGAGATGGTGACAGCCTGGCGCCATGTCCACGATATCTTCACCCGCGTGGGGACGCCGAACGTGCAGTGGATGTGGACGCCCAACGAGATGTACGAGGGGGTCCCCGCGACCATTCAGGAGGTCTACCCAGGCGACGAGTATGTCGACTGGTACGGTATGAACGGGTTCAACTGGGGGGAGGCGATTCTCTGGGAGAACTGCAACTGCCGCTCAGCCTGGCGGACGTTCACGGAAGTCTTTGACAAGACCTACCAGGGCCTCGTTCAGCTGGGCAGCAAGCCGATCATGATCGGCGAGGTCGGCTCGGCGGAGGCGGGAGGCAGCAAGCCCGACTGGATCACCGACGCCTACATGCTGCGCATCCCGGAGGAGTACCCGCGCATTCGCGCGGTGGCCTGGTTCGAAAACATCGCAACCGGCCTGGACACCGTGGCTCCGGGCGTCGTGGAGCCCACCAACCAGGAGGTGGACTGGCGGGTGACCAGTTCACCGGAGAGCCTGGAGGCATATGCGGCGGTTGTCGAAACGCCGTACTACCAGGGCTCGCTCCGGACGATGATCATCTAGGCGACACGCGGTTCTCCACTGGCCCCATCCGTGCAATGCGTCTCGACAGCGTTCGCCGAACGCCTGGCCACGATGACACACGCCGGGAGCACCTCGATTCATGCCGGGAACCAGCGGACCCTCTGCTACGAGCGTGCGGGAGGCTCGTGACGTTCCCTCTTCTACCCTGGAGGTCATTGGGGCAGGGTTCGGGCGCACCGGTACGCTCTCCCTGCGCGTGGCCCTGGAACGGCTTGGCGTTGGCCCCTGCGACCACATGGACCACACCCTTGCCAAGCCGGAGCGGGTCGCGCTCTGGCAGGACGCCGCCACGCGCAAGCGCAATGAGCAGCCGATTGACTGGCGGCCCCTGCTGGAGGGGTACCACGCGGCAGTGGATTGGCCGGCCGCTGCCTTATGGCGGGAGTTGAGCGCGGCGCACCCGCGGGCCAGGGTGATCCTGACCGTGCGGGATCCCGTCCGCTGGTACGAGAGCATGGCCGCCACACTCTTCCCGCTGCACCACCAGGTTGAGCACTCCGCCTGGGCCAGGCTGCTGCTTGAACTGACCGGCCTGGCTGAGCCGGCACTACGTGACGGCTACCAGTTGACCCATGACCTGGTCTGGCACGATACGTTCGCTGGCCGCTTTGGCGACCGTGCCCACGCGCTGCGCGTCTTTCGTGAGCACGTGCACGCCGTCCAGGCCGCGATTCCGCCAGGGCGGCTGCTCGTCTTCGATGTCGCCGAGGGTTGGGAACCCCTCTGCGCCTTCCTGGGCAAGCCAATACCGCCGGGTGAGCCCTTCCCCCACGTGAATGACGCCAGCGCCTTCCAGCGCCGGGCGCGGCACGAGGCCCTTCGCCAGAGCCTGCGCCTCGGAGCCCCGGCCCTGGCCGGCGCCGCCGGCGTGGTGGCGCTGTCACGGGTCCTCTTGCCGCGCATTGCCGTAGGTAGGCACGGCGCGGCCATGAGCCGGTAGGCATGTGATCCGCGTGTGGCTGCGTGCTGCAGGTACTTGATCACATCGCGGGCTGCGCTCAATGATGTCGCGCCGAAGATGCCCGGATGATCTGGCCATCCTCGCCGCTATCACGCCACCATGCGAACAGGCAGTCGCGCAAGGCGATTGAGGTTGACCATGCCCTATTCCGTCGATCACTACCAGATCGCCATGGAGCACACGCCGGAGATTGCGCGCCGCATCGGCGTCATCTATGGGCTGTACGTGCTGATCGAGTACGAGCTGGTGCCAGCCCTGCGCTGGATCGCCAATATCTCTCCCGAGCAGGCCCGGGTGGCGCTGGAGACTCACAAGCAGTTTTCCGGCAAGATCGCGTACATCCGGGCCGTCTGCGACGTGGTGCAGCCAGACTGGCCACGCGATGTGGAGGTGGGGAGGGCGTTTGCGACGGCGGCCCTGGCGGCCAGCAAGATCCGCAACACGTACGCTCACGCCACGTACGAGTGGCGTGGCGCGCCGGCTTCAGCATCCGATCCGGAGCAGCTTGCGGTGCGGGTCCAGACAAATGGCCTGACGGGGAACGTGCGCGAAGAGGTGGCGTCGATCCGCCGGCTCGACGCCGAAATCCACTTCATGAAATCGCTGATTGTGGCCATGAAGAACTACACCGAGGCACGGGCGGCAGACACCCCGGTCAATCTCCAGGAGATCCAGGCGCTCTCGTTGCGGACACCGGCATCCTGACGAGGACCTTGCCAGGCTGACGACGAAGAGGTCAGCAACAGGATGGGGGATCCGCACATCCGGATCCCCCATCCTGCCCATGTGTTGCTGCTGCTCACCAAAGAGAGCGGCCTGCTACCGGTTCCAGGCCTCCAGCAGCGCCGCTTCCAGCGCTTCGCCATCTGGCGCGGTGGCGACAAGGATCTCCGAGCCGTTGGCGACCGGCTTGGTGCGGCCATCTTCCGGGTGGCCGGGGACAGCGATCACCGTCACGTCACGCGGGGTGAGCGTGACCAGGTCGGGGTTGCTCAGCACGACGGCTGCCAGCGGGTCCCAGAAGTAGTAACTGCCCGACTCAATCGACTCCGCGTTGTTCGCCAGGAGTTTTGCCACAAACTCGGCGGCGGGCGTCGACTTCCCCGCCTCCAGCTTCGCCACGAACTCCGGGGTGACGGGAACTTCGTTGGTGGCATCCAGCGGCACCAGCGTGATCGGCAAGCCAGACTCGAACGCGAGCCGCGCCGCGTGCGGATCGCTGAAGATGTTCCACTCGGCGCTCGTGTTCTCGTCGCTCACGAACGAGCCATCGACATCGACCGCGCCACCCATGACGACCATCATCTCGATGTTATCGACCAGCTCCGGCGTGGCCTCCAGAGCCGCGGCCACGTTCGTCAGCGGCCCCAGCGCCAGCACAGTGACTGGCTCCGGCGATTCCTGAATGACCGAGGTGAAGAGCGCGACGGCGTCTTCCTCAGCCGCTTCGCCGCCCTCTGGCAGGCCAAGGGCTTCCACCGTCTCGATGGTGGTCATCCATTCCGCTGGCGGAGCGTTGTCCCCAACCAGTGGATCCTCGGAGCCGCAACTGACCGGCACATCGCCATAGTCCGTCAGCGCCAGTAGTCCCAGGGCTGCCCGCACGCCAGCCTCGCAGTCGGCGAAGCCCGCGCCGGTGACGGTGATCGCCTTGACGTCGAACTTTGGATCGTTCAGAAGGTAGAGGGTCGCCATCCAGTCGTCGGAGATCATGTCGCTGTCGATGACGACGGGCGTGGGCGAGGAATCTTGCGGTGTCGGCGAGGCGTCTTGCGCCGTCGCCGCCGGTATCCCACCAACCACGCCCAGTGCTCCCGCGAGCATCAGGCCAAGCGCCAACCTGCTGGCCATCGTGCGTTCCCTCCCGTTGTCTGCATTCACGCGCCGCCTTGCGCCGTGCAAGTACTTGGGACGCACTGTATCAGGCCAGGGTCGGTGGTGGAGTCAGGGATTTGGCGCGAGATCACCTGGATATCCAGGTGATCTCGCGCCTTTTTGCCCCTTCTCTGGTGGCCTCTGGAGTTGAGAACCCGGCGCGTATCCCGGGCTACATGTTGCGAACGCTCTCCTGTCGATCCCGACCTGTGGTCATTCGACTAGGGGATGTGGCTGCCACGGCTGCGAGAGGCACGAGCCGGACCTCTCTTCGCTCAGTGGCGCCAGGGAACACATGCACCAGGCGCTGGTACGGACGGCAGGATGACCAGGGAGAGACGTCATGACCGAGACGCAAAACCTTGCCCCCGCCGCGGAGCTTGCCGCGAAGGGGAGCAAGCCGTGGCCAAACGAGAGCGCCGAGTACCGACAGGCGCGGGAGAGGCTGCTGGCCGAGGAGATCGAGCTGCGCCGCCAGATCCAGCGCGTCGCCCAGCACCGCCGGGAGCTGCCGCCAGGACCTGCCGCGAAGGACTACCGCTTCATCGACGCGCAGGGCAACGAGCTCCGCCTCATCGACCTGTTTGGCGACCACGACACACTGTTCACCTATTTCTGGATGTACGGCCCCGAGCGCGAGCGGCCCTGCCCGATGTGCACCTCGTTCGTCGGCTCGCTCGATATCCCGGCGCCCGATATCGAGCAGCGCATCGCGATGGCGATCATCGGCCGCTCGCCGGTGGCGCGGCAGCTTGACTTCGCGCGGGAGCGGGGCTGGACGCACCTCGACTTCTACCAGACCGTCAGTGATGACTTCGCCATCGACTATGGCGGCCTCAGCAACGGCGACGAAGGGGCGATGGTCCTTGTCTGGCAGCGTGACAGGGACACGGTTCGCCTGTTCTGGGCGCCGGAGGGCGGCGAGGAAACCGCTGATCCCGGCTTCGATCCGCACCTGGCGCCGGACCCAACGCCGCTCTGGAACATCCTCGACTGGACGCCCGAGGGCCGGGGCACGGACTGGTATCCGAAGCTCGAATACGGGGTCTAGGTACGGCCACAGCGTGCGTTCTACCTTTGGTAGCCAGGTGCTGGCAGAACCCTGGCTGAGGTCTGCGCGAAACCAGGTGAGGCCGGTTGCCGATGGACGGTGATGGGAGGCGTGCCCCGGGTCGCGCCCTCGCCCCCAACCTCGCTTCCGGCGGCGGCAACCCGGTGCGGTGGCGCACCTGGTCAATGGTGTGGATCACCTGCCGCTGGCGCGCATGGTCCTCGCTCGGACCCATGCGAGTGAGCATGTCAGCGCCAGGTGCGTTCCGCTATGCTGTCGTCATGCCAATCCTGTCTCTGGCTGTCATGGTGATGACGGCTGCCCTCCTCGCGCTGCTACTACTCTTGCTGCGCCTGACGTCCCAGCCGTCACTGCCCCGGCTCGCGGGGGAGCTCGTGACGGTGGCGCTGCTGGCCAGCGCCCTGGGCTGGGGCGTCCTCACCATGGCGCAGCGCCTGCCACAGTAACCCCACAAGCGAGCCCGTATTCCTGCGGCTACGGGTTGAGCACCTCGCGCGGGCGCTGGCGCAGGATGTCCTCGGCGTCCCGCACGATGGCGTGCACGATGTCCGCTGCTGGCTGCATCGAGGCGATCAGCCCGGAGGAGACCCCGGCGCTGACTCCGGCGACGGTGGGGTCGCCCTGATCTTCGGCGCGACGGACCTGCTCCTGCAGGGCCAGATTGCTGGAATCAACCGTTGCCGTGTTGCCCTGCCACTGGGTGATGAACGTGTTGCGCACCATGCGGTCGTCGATACCAGGAGGGAAGGGGCGGTCAAAGAGACGGTCGTAGACGTTCGTCTGGACCGTGTCATCGGAGGTGGCCGAGAGCACCGCCTGCTGCTCCCAGCCCGCGCCACCCCACTCCGTGCTGGCCACGAAGCGAGTGCCCATCCACACCCCCTGTGCCCCCAGCATCAGGGCTGCCGCCAGCCCCCGACCATCGGCAATCCCCCCCGCCGCTACCACCGGAATGGGGGAGACGGCATCGACGACGGCTGGTAGCAGCGCGAAGGTGCCGATACTCCCGGCGTGCCCTCCCGCTTCCCCGCCCT